>ERZ1034920.405-NODE-405-length-35218-cov-17.751500_pt1 | contig 35218 bp, 31 predicted proteins | sample MGYA00520688_ERZ1034920 | MGnify/ENA primary metagenome ERZ1034920 (study PRJEB33766, sample SAMN09781785) | gut metagenome | biome: gut microbiome | host: Homo sapiens | place: Madagascar | study: EMG produced TPA metagenomics assembly of the PRJNA485056 data...
GATTGTTCATCTGCTCGCTCATCAGTTTGTCGTCCTTTACCAGATGATGGTAAGGACGCTTGGGGAAGAGGAGCGGGGAGAGATTGAGGGTATCTATCAGTATGCCGTTGAGTTGTAGATAGCGGGCATCGTGATGAATGAGGTTATGTCCACAGATATAGTCAACCTTTCTTTCTTGCAGAAACTTGTTCAGTGCCGTCTGCGATGCTTGGTGAAAGACAGCTCCGTCATAGCTCAAAGCTCCGATATCGTGTATTTTATGGTCTTTCTGTCCCACTTCGGTATCCACGAAGGCAATATTTCTGCTTCTGACATCTATCTTATTGATGTCAGAGTCTACAGTAGGATTGTTCTTCTTTCCAAAGAAGCGATTGAATATTGACATATATGTTTCTTTTGTTACACTTTTAGATGTATAAGAATGCTGCTTTATCGATATATAGTTTTATTTTCCTTACGGGTTCGCTCTAAAGTCAGTATGCTTAATAGATCTAAATCAAGAATCATTATCTTCGATATTTATATTTTCATCTGCAAATTTACTATTATTATTTGAATTATACGAAAATCGGACGCAATTATTATCTTTAAAGCAGGTTTTAAGTTTTGAACACGACTTCCGAAAATTCTAAATAAGAAGTCATATGCTTCATGGTTGGCGTATAGGCCATACTCCTGATCATAAAAAGGATCTTCAACAAAAAAAGGAGTCATCCTGATGGGGACAACTCCTTTTATTATAATAGTTATTTGCAAAAAGTATTTCTGCTTACGAATTCATGGAGAGCAGGAACTCGTCGTTGTTGCGGGTATGCTCCATGCTCTTGTGGATGGTGTTCATCGCCTCCACAGGATTCATGTCGGAAATATACTTACGCAGAATCCACATACGGTCGAGGGTGGTCTTGTCCTGCAACAGGTCGTCGCGACGAGTAGAAGAAGCCACGAGGTTGACAGCAGGGAAGATGCGCTTGTTGCTGAGAGAGCGGTCGAGCTGAAGCTCCATGTTGCCCGTTCCCTTGAACTCCTCGAAGATCACCTCGTCCATCTTGCTGCCTGTATCGATGAGGGCAGTGGCTATGATGGTGAGCGAGCCGCCTCCCTCGATGTTGCGGGCAGCTCCGAAGAAACGCTTAGGTTTCTGTAGGGCATTGGCGTCGACACCACCAGTAAGAACCTTGCCTGAGGCTGGCGCCACGGTGTTGTAGGCACGAGCCAGACGGGTGATGGAGTCGAGGAAGATGACGACGTCGTGACCGCACTCCACCATGCGCTTGGCTTTCTCCAATACGATTCCGGCTATCTTGACATGACGCTCGGCAGGCTCGTCGAAGGTAGAGGCGATGACCTCTGCGTTGACGGTGCGAGCCATGTCGGTAACCTCCTCAGGGCGCTCGTCGATGAGCAACATCATGAGGTAGGCCTCGGGATGATTGGCAGCGATGGCGTTGGCGATATCCTTCATCAGGATGGTCTTACCCGTCTTTGGCTGAGCCACGATGAGTGCACGCTGACCCTTACCGATAGGCGAGAAGAGATCGACAACACGAGTGCTGAGGTTAGTGGTGGCACGGTCGCCACAGAGTGTGAACTTCTCGTCGGGGAAGAGAGGTGTGAGATGCTCGAAAGGTATGCGGTCGCGCACCTCGGATGGCTTTCTACCGTTGATCATCTCGATGTCGGTGATAGGGAAGTACTTCTCGCCCTCGTGAGGAGGACGCACACGGCATTGTACCACGTCGCCGGTCTTCAGACCATAGCGCTTGATGACATTGTTGGGCACATACACATCGTCGGGTGAAGAGAGGTAGTTGTAGTCGCTGCTGCGCAGGAAACCATAGCCGTCGGGCATGACCTCGAGTACACCATTGGATGTGATGATGTTGGTAAAGTCGAATGTTGACTCTGCTTTTTTCTGTTGTACTGGCTGAGGGACAGGAGCTGCAGTGGCTGTAGGAGTGGTAGGACGATCGAAGATATCGAAGGTGGGCATGGCAGCCTGGTCTTCGATAGGAAGGTCGACTACGGGGATAAAGTCGGTGCCGTCGCCAGGGTCGCCCTCCCAAATGCCTGCGGCATCCTGTGCAACAGTCTGTTCGCCAGCCTTCTCATTTTGAGCATTCAACTTGGCCTGCAACTGTGCAGCCAGGGCTGCAGCGTCACTCTCGCCGTTGTCGGCTGCATTAGAAAAATCCTGTTCGGGAATGAGGTTGGTTTCTTCAACCGAGTTTTGTTTTTCCGTATTATCCTCCGAGGTTGTGTCTTCAGAAGGGCTGTTGGCTTCCTGTTCACTCTGTATCTTGTTTCTTTCCTTCATGGCAGCCACCTTGGCAGCTGCAATGGCCTCAAGCTCAGCCTTGCTCTTACGTCCTCTGTGCTTGGCTATAGGTTTCAGCATGGCTGGCTCTACATCGCTCTGCGCTGTTTCGGCAGAAGTATCGGCTGGCACTTCGGCTTCGGGAGCATCCTGACCGGCAGCGGTCTGAGCTGCTTCGGTTTCGGCTATGGGCTCATCCTGCTGTAAGGGTTCCTTGAACAAAGGAGTATCGGTGGACACAGGTCCTTTCACCTGGTTCTTCATCACGTCGTAGTTTTCACCGTCCTTGCCCTTCACGGAGTACACCTTGTCTTCCGTCTTTGCTATCCTCACTCTCTTTCTCTTGGGAGCAGCAGCATTCAGGACGGGCGTCTCGGCCTGGGTGTCGAGAATGGCGTAAACAATCGTCTTTTTGTTGTCATTAGACTTGATTTTAGCACCTATCTCTTTTGCAATGTCTTTCAGTTGAGCGACATTTTTTGCATTTAATTCGTCTATGCTATACATTATATTATAAAAATAGTATATGATGTTTTGATTGATGATAAGCGTTTCGAAGAGTGGGGAAACGCCTATAAGAATTGAAATCGAGTGCAAAGATAATTAAAAAATTCGTTTCTGCCAAATTTTTTCCTTATCTTTGCACAAAAAATTAATAAATGGCTACGCAGATACCTTATTTGGATGTTCAGAACCTCACCAAACGATTTGGTGCTCAGGTTCTTTTCGAGAATATTTCGTTTTCCATCGCTGAAGGACAGAAGGTGGGACTCATTGCACGCAACGGCACGGGAAAGTCAACTCTTATGTCGGTACTGATGGACAAGGAAGGCTATGAGTCAGGATCTATCATCTACCGACGTGACTTGAAACTGGGCTTTCTGGAACAGTCGCCCCAGTTTGATCCCGAGGAAAGTGTACTCGATGCCTGTTTCAACCACGAGGGCGATCCCGAGAAGGTGCTCAAGGCGCGACAGATACTCACACAGCTGCATATCACCAACCTGGAGCAGCCCATGGGGCAGTTGAGCGGTGGACAGCAGAAGCGTGTGGCGCTTGCCAACGTGCTGATTACCGAGCCCGACTTCCTGATGCTCGACGAGCCTACCAACCATCTCGACCTGGAAATGATAGAATGGCTGGAAGGCTATCTGAACAGGGGCAACAAGACCATCTTTATGGTGACCCACGACCGATTCTTCCTCGACAAGGTGTGCAACGTGATACTGGAGCTCGACGATCAGGGCATCTATACCTATCGCGGCAACTACGCCTACTACTTGGAGAAACGACAGGAGCGCATGGACAACCTTCGGGCTGAGATTCAGCACTCGAAGAACCTTTATCGCCGGGAGCTGGAATGGATGCGCCGTCAGCCACAAGCCCGTGGACATAAGGCGAAATACAGAGAGGATGCCTTTTACGAGCTTGAGAAAGTGGCAAAACAGCGCATTGAGGACCGACAGGTAAGGTTGAAAGCTTCTACCGTTTACATCGGCTCAATGATTTTCGAATGCCAGTATGTCAGCAAGGCCTTCGACGACCGCGGCGAGAAGAAAGTCATTTTGCGCGACTTCTATTACAACTTTACACGCTTCGAAAAGATGGGCATCGTGGGTAATAACGGAACAGGAAAGTCCACCTTCATCAAGATGCTGCTGGGCGAGGTGAAACCTGACAGCGGACAGTTTGACATCGGCGAGACGGTGCGCTTCGGCTACTTCTCGCAGGAAGGTCTGAAGTTCAAGGAAGACCAGAAGGTGATAGACGTCATCACAGAGATAGCCGACTACATCGACCTGGGCGGCGGCCGACACATGACCGCCTCGCAGTTTCTGCAGTTCTTCCTCTTCACGCCAGAGGAACAGCACAACTATGTGTACAAGTTGAGCGGAGGCGAGAAGCGCAAGCTCTACCTCTGTACCGTGCTGATGCGCAACCCCAACTTCTTGGTGCTCGACGAGCCTACCAACGACCTCGACATACAGACGCTGCAGGTGCTGGAGGAATATCTGCAAGACTTTGCCGGATGCGTGATTGTGGTGAGCCACGACCGATATTTCATGGATAAGGTGGTGGATCATCTGCTGGTCTTCAAGGGCGAAGGCGAGATACAGGATTTTCCTGGCAACTATACCCAGTATCGTGAATGGTGCCGACTTCAACCCAAGACCGAGGGCGAGGGAGCCGAGAAGAAAGCCACTAAGCCTACAGCCAAAGAACAGCCTTCGGCAACCCAGAAAAAAGAGGGCAAAAGAAAGATGACCTACAAGGAGAAGCGCGAGTACGAGCAGCTGACCAAGGAACTGGAACAGCTCGAAAACGAGCAGAAAACCCTGGAGGAAGCTCTCTGCAGCGGACAACTCTCGGTGGAGGAACTGACGGAGAAGAGCAAGCGTCTGCCAGAAATCAAAGACGAGATCGACGAGAAGGAAATGCGCTGGCTCGAACTCGCCGAGATAGAAGGGTAGCGGGAGAGTAAGCGAAAGTGCAGAACGAAAGAACGGAATAAAAAATAGAAATAACAACAATATGGAAATAAAGAAATCAGAATTCACCATATCTGCTCCACGAGTGAGCATGTGTCCTAAGGACAACAAGACGGAGTATGCCTTCATCGGCAGAAGTAACGTGGGAAAGTCGAGCCTCATCAACATGCTCTGCAACCACAAGGGGCTCGCCAAGACATCGGCCACACCGGGAAAGACCCTGCTTATCAACCATTTCATCATCAACAACGAGTGGTATCTGGTCGACCTGCCGGGCTATGGCTTCGCCAAGCGTTCGAAGACCGTACAGAAACAGTTGGAGCAGATGATTTCCAGCTATATTCTGCAGCGTCCACAGTTGGCTAACGTCTTTGTACTTATCGACGTGCGCCACGACCAGCAGAAGATTGACCGTGAGTTCGTAGACTGGTTGGGCGAGAGTGGTGTGCCCTTCTGCATCGTCTTCACCAAGGCCGACAAGTTGGGTCCAGTTAAGGCCCGCATGAATGCCGAGAAGTGGATGCACGCGCTGGAAGACCGTTGGGTGGAACTGCCTCCTTACTTCATCACCAGCAGCGAGAAGAAGTTGGGGCGCGACGACGTGCTCGACTACATCGACCAAATCAACAAGAGTTTAGAGGAGGCTGAATAAGTCTGTAAAACTAAAGAGTTCTACTTCAGAAACTTCAGAATCCAGCGAAAGGTGAGTAATATATAATAAGGTATAGAACTCTCGTAAGCGATGAAGTTGCGAGAAGACAGAGTAGTCAAAGATATTATGGGTAGCATCAAACAGATAAATTGGGGATTTATCGGTTGCGGAGAAGTAACCGAGAAGAAATCGGGTCCAGCCTTCAACGAGGTGGAGGGCTCGAAGGTAGTGGCTGTCATGAGCCGTAGTGAGGACAAAGCCCGCAGTTATGCCGAGCGCCACCATATACGTAAATGGTACACGGATGCCCAGGAGTTGATAGACGATCCCGACGTGAATGCCATTTACATCGCCACGCCACCTTCGTCGCACGCCACCTTCGCCATCATGGCGATGAGGGCAGGCAAGCCGGTGTATGTGGAGAAACCTCTGGCTGCCAGCTATAACGACTGCATCCGCATCAACCGAGTGAGCGAACAGACGGGAGTGCCCTGCTTTGTGGCTTACTATCGTCGCTATCTGCCATACTTCCGCAAGGTGAAACAGATAGTGGAGCAGGGAGGCATAGGCAATGTGCTCAACGTACAGGTGAGATTCTCGGTGCCGCCACGCGACCTCGACTACACTTCGGGCAAGGAAATGCCCTGGCGACTGCAGCCCGACATTTCGGGAGGTGGCTATTTCTATGACCTGGCTCCACATCAGATAGACCTCCTGCAGGATATCTTCGGTGTCATCACCCGTGCCCACGGCTATCCCGCCAACCGTGCCCATCTGTATGAAGCAGAGGACACCATCTCGGCTTGTTTCTACTTCGAGAGCGGTATTCCCGGCAGTGGAAGCTGGTGCTTTGTGGGACACGAGAGTGCCAAGGAAGACCGCATAGAGATCGTTGGCGACAAGGGGTCGCTGTCGTTCTCGGTTTTCGACTACGATCCCATCCTGCTTGTTACGAGTGCAGGCAAGACAAGCATCGTAGTACCCAACCCTTCGTATGTACAGTTGCCTATCATCAAGACAGTGATAGAAGACCTGCAGGGAATCGGCACCTGCGAAAGCACTTGCGTGGCAGCCACTCCTACCAACTGGGTGCTCGACCGCATATTGTGGAAGAACTAAACCATGTCGCCTGCAGTCAGCCCAGGCCCCACGACTGAGAGTTCCGGCAGACTGCTGCATCAGCACGACCTGTAAAATATAAAGCAATGAAGAACAAGTTTGTTTACCCCCTCATCGTTTTCTGCCTTGGCTTCGGCTCTCCTGCCTGGAGTGCCGAGGAGACGGCAGATTCCACTTTGCTGGGCACCTTGTTCAATGCTACGATGTTCCAGCCGAATTCCTCAGACAGTCTTACTTATGCCCGCCACAAGAAGACTTTTTTCCACAGAGTGGGCGATGTCTTCACCCAACTGTTCCGCGAGTTCAACACCACCGACGAGAACTATATCGAGTCGCAGCATTATAACTATACCGTGATGCTGCAGAACACCAACACCTACGAACGCTACACACTCTCGAGCAAGGAAGGGCAGAGCATCTCGTTTGCTCCCGACATCACCTACCGCTTAGGTCCTTATATTGGCTGGAGATGGGTGTTCTTAGGCTACGCCATCGATCTGAAGAATATCGGCTTTGGTTCTTCCCACTCACCCAAGAAGGGGTTCTCGATGAGCCTTTACAGCAGTCTGCTGGGCATCGACCTGTTCTGGCGACAGACAGGAAACGACTATCACATTAAGAGCTTCTATTTAGGCGACGGGATAGACACATCGCCCGTCAAAGGAGTAGACTTCGACGGCGTGAAATCGAGTGTAAAAGGTTTTAATCTTTACTACATATTTAACCACCGAAAATTCTCTTATCCAGCAGCTTATGCGCAGAGTACTGTTCAGCGAAGAAGCGCCGGTAGCTGGTTGGCAGGCATAGGTTACACCCGCCATACGCTGGAGGTGGACTGGGAGAAACTGGAAGATGTGGTAGTCGACAAGATGGGTGAAAAGTTCGGTGGCGACATCGACAACAAACTGCGTTTTGGTACGGTGAAGTACACCGACGTATCGGGCAGTTGTGGCTATGCATACAACTGGGTCTTCGCCAAGGACTTTCTCTTCAATGCCTCCCTTTCCATGGCTTTGGCCTACAACCAGTCGATGGCAGATGTGGAGCGCGAGGAGAACAAGAAAACCCGTGAGTTCAGTTTCCGCAACTTCAACCTCGACGGCATTGGCCGTTTTGCCTTGGTATGGAACAACACCCACTGGTATGCCGGTGCAAGCGCCATCCTGCATACCTATAATTATAAGAAGGACCGTTTCTCAACCAACAACTCCTTCGGAGAGCTCAACCTCTATGTGGGAGTCAACTTTGGCAGAAAACGTTAGGTTCGTCTTTTGATACATAAAATGAATAGCATTATGAAAAAAACGATGATTCTTTTGTTGGCTTGCCTGTTGGTTTGTCACGTTTCGGCTTACAACCGTCAGGACAGTATGAAGATAGTGAGCCTGCTGCAGGAGGCGAAGTCGCTCAAACAGAAGCCCAAGAGCTGGATGCTTTGGTTTGGCAAGAAGTTTATCGGTGTGCCTTATGTGGCAGGAACCCTCGACCGCACAAAGGAAGAGCAGTTGGTTATCAATACTCGCCAGCTCGACTGCACCACCTATGTGGAGATGGTGACAGCACTGACTCTATGCGCCCAGAAGGGACAAACCTCCTTTGCACAATATTGCGAGCATCTAAAACACGTGAGGTATATTGGAGGAAAGGTGGAGTACACCAAACGTCAGCATTATTTCACGGTGTGGATCAACGACAACGAGAAGGAGGGCATCGTGACCGACATACATCCCAATCCTCCTTTCACAGCTGTTCAGAAAGTGGCTGTCAACTGGATGAGCACACATTCCTCCAACTACAAGATGCTCACAGCTCATCCCGAGTGGATGGCAGGCATCAAGGCCATGGAACGAAGCATTACAGGTAAAAGCTACAGATACATCCCGAAAAACAAGATTGCGAACAACCAACTCTTCAGGTCGGCGATTCACGACGGCGACATCATTGTCATCATCACCAACAAGAAAGGACTTGACACCACTCACATCGGACTGGCGTCGTGGCATGCAGACGGTCTGCATCTGCTCAATGCCAGCAGCATACATCATCGTGTGATCGACGAACCCATGCTGCTCCGCACTTATATGAGCAAGCATCCGGTACAGATAGGAATCAGAGTTTGTCGCGTAACAGAACGCTAAAACAGCATAAATATACAGCTAAATCATAATAAATGCAGAAAAACAATATCAAAATGATAATTTTTCTGCATTTTGTACGACTAATTGCAAATTAATTAGTATATTTGCAAACAGATTTCTAAAAGTAGTGAATTTTTTATTTAAAAGTGAATAACGATGATACTGGACATTGAAATGCTGAGAAGCTTTTATGCTTCGTATTCAGATAGTGTAAAACAAGCCAAGGCTACAGTCAAACGACCTCTCACTTATGCTGAGAAGGTGCTCTTTGCTCACCTATATGATCCCACTCAGTTGCGACCATATAAAAGAGGTATAGAGTATGTTGACTTCCGTCCCAATCGTGTGGCGATGCAGGACGCTACAGCCCAGATGGCTCTCTTGCAGTTCATGAATGCCGGTAAGGACAAAGTGGCCGTACCCGCTTCGGTTCATTGTGACCACTTGATTCGTGCCGATGTAGGCGCTACTGCCGACCTCCCTGAGGCTTGCAAGACCAACAAGGAGGTGTACGACTTTCTGAAGTCAGTCTCACAGAAATATCATATTGGATTCTGGGGTCCAGGAGCTGGAATCATCCATCAGGTAGTGCTCGAGAATTATGCCTTCCCTGGTGGTATGATGGTAGGAACCGACTCGCATACGCCCAATGCCGGAGGTCTCGGTATGGTAGCAGTAGGTGTGGGCGGTGCAGATGCGGTAGACGTGTTGACCGGACAGCCATGGGAACTCAAGATGCCTCGTCTTATTGGTGTTCATCTTAAGGGCAAACTCTCTGGATGGGCAACTCCTAAAGACGTGATCCTCGAAATTCTCGGCATTCTGACCGTCAAGGGCGGCACAAATGCCATCCTTGAATACTTCGGCGAAGGTCTCGACAGCATCTCGACCACAGGCAAGGCCACCATCTGTAATATGGGAGCAGAACTGGGAGCCACTTGCTCCATCTTCCCCTTCGACGAGAATGCCGACGAATACCTGCGCAAGACGGGCCGTGAGGAGATTGCAGTTCTCGCCCAGCAGAATGCGGCAGAACTCCGTGCCGATGATGAGGTGATGGCTAATCCTTCGGCTTTCTACGACCAGATAGTAGAGATCGACCTTTCCAAGGTGGAGCCACACCTCAATGGTCCGTTTACTCCCGATGCCGCCACACCTATCTCGCACATGAAGGCGAAGGGCCCTGCCAACGATTATCCTATGGTGGTAGAGGTTGGACTGGTAGGCAGTTGCACCAACTCATCCTATCAGGATCTTGCACGTGCAGCCAGTGTGGCACGCCAGGCATACGAGAAAGGCATCGAAGTGAAAGGACAGCTGATTGTCAATCCAGGTTCGGAGCAGATTCGTTACACGGCAGAGCGCGACGGCATCCTCGACGACTTCAAGAAGATCGGTGCCTTGATTATGACCAACGCCTGCGGTCCTTGCATCGGACAATGGAAGCGTCATACTGACGACAATACACGTAAGAACGCCATCGTCACTTCATTCAACAGAAACTTCCGCCGCCGTGCTGACGGCAACCCAAATACTTACGCCTTCATCGGCAGCCCAGAGTTGACAGTGGCGCTGACCATTGCCGGCAGACTGGACTTCAATCCTGCCACAGACACCTTGTTGGACAAGGAAGGCAACAGCGTGAAACTGGATGCCCCAACAGGCTACACATTCCCTCCTAAGGGATTTGCCGTAGAGGACAAGGGATTCATCGCACCAAGCGCAGACAACGCTAATGTGGAGGTAGTGATCTCACCAGACAGCAACCGCTTGCAGAAGCTGGCTCCATTTGCAGCCTGGGACGGAAAGGATCTGACCGATATGCCGTTGCTCATCAAGACTGAAGGTAAGTGTACCACCGACCATATCTCTATGGCTGGTCCCTGGCTGAAGTTCCGCGGTCATCTGCAGAACATCTCCGACAACCTCCTGATGGGAGCCGTCAACGCCTTCAACGGTGAGAGCAACAAGGTGAAAAATCAGTTGGACGGCAAGTACGTGGAGGTTTCCACCGCAGCCAAGGCTTATAAGGCACAGGGTATCAGCAGTATCGTGGTTGCAGAAGACAACTATGGCGAGGGTTCTTCGCGTGAGCATGCAGCCATGGAGCCTCGCTTCCTCAATGTGAAGGTGATCCTCGCCAAGAGTTTCGCCCGCATTCACGAAACCAACCTGAAGAAGCAGGGTATGCTGGCGCTTACATTCTGCAACAAGGATGATTATAATAAGGTACAGGAAGACGACCGTATTTCGCTCACCGGTCTGAAGGAGTTTGCCCCAGGCAGCAAGCTGACGGTAACTCTGAAGCATCAGGATGGTAGCGAGGACAGTTTCCAGGTAGAACATACCTACAACGATACGCAAATAGCTTGGTTCAAGGCAGGTTCGGCTTTGAATTTTGCGGCAAAAAAATAGTGTTTTGCGATTACACTAAACATTACCCATTAAACATCAATAAAAATGAACAAGGAATATTTAATATATAAACTGAGCGATGAGGTAAAAAACTCATGCAAGATTGACAAGGAGGCTTTCACTAAGTTCAATGTGAAGCGTGGTCTTCGAAATGACGATGGCTCGGGTGTTCTCGTCGGTTTGACCAATATTGGTAATGTAGTGGGTTACGAGCGAGATGCAGACGGAAAGCTGACACCTACAGAGGGTAAACTCTATTACCGTGGCTATGAGCTCGACGACCTGGTGAGTCCTCTGCTGAAGGAGAAGCGCTTCGGTTTCGAGGAAGTGGCTTTCCTGTTGCTTTCAGGTCAGTTGCCTGACAAGGAGGAGTTGGAAGCTTTTAAGGAACTGCTCAACGACAACATGCCGCTCGACCACCGCACCATCACGCATATTATCGAATTGGAGGGCAGCAACATCATGAACATACTGGCGCGATGCGTGCTCGAGATGTACACATTCGATCCCAATCCTGATGACATCAGCCGCGACAACCTGATGCGTCAGAGCATAGAGTTGATAGCCAAGTTCCCAACCATTATCGCCTATGCCTACAACATCTACCGCCACTCGGTACAGGGCCGCAGTCTGCATATCCGTCATCCTCGCGAGAACCTCTCCATCGCAGAGAACTTTCTCTATATGATGAAGCACGAGAACTATTCGGAGCTCGATGCACGAATGCTCGACCTGCTGCTCATCATCCAGGCAGAGCATGGTGGTGGTAACAACTCTACCTTTACCGTGCGTGTCACCTCTTCCACCCGCACAGATACTTACAGCTCTATTGCCGCCGGTATCGGCAGCTTGAAAGGTCCGCTTCATGGTGGTGCCAACATTAAGGTGATCAATATGTTCCATCACCTGAAAGAGCAGATCAGAGACTGGAAGAATGTGAAGGAACTGGATGTTTATCTCACCCGTATGCTCAACAAGGAGGCTTACGACAAGACTGGTCTTATCTATGGTATCGGTCATGCGGTCTACACATTGAGCGATCCCCGTGCCGTAGAGCTGAAACGTTTGGCTGGCGAATTGGCCAAGGAGAAGGGAAGAGAGGACGAGTATGAATTCCTGAAGCTCATAGAGCAGGAGGGTATCAAGTGCCTGCAGGAGCATCGTGGAGGCAGCAAACCTGCTTGTGCCAACCTTGACTTCTACAGCGGATTCATCTATGAGATGATAGGTTTGCCACAGGAGATCTATACACCAATATTCGCCATGGCCCGTATTGTGGGTTGGACAGCCCACCGTATCGAGGAGCTCAACTTTGAAGGCCGTCGCATCATCCGTCCTGCTTATAAGAACATTTTGGGTGAGTTGGAATACACTCCGCTCGACGAACGATAAACCCAAAAAGGTGTGCCATAATCTTATGACACACCTTTTTTTATATAGTCAGCCTATAACCGAAGCAGAAATTTCTATAAGCGCAGTAGAACTTTCTATAAGCGAAGCAGAACTTTTTATAAGCGCAGTAGAATTTTCTATAAGCGAAACAGAAATTTCTATAACCGAAGCAGAAATTTCTATAAGCGAAGCATAGACAAACATTCAAGCGAAGGGCAGGAGAGAAGGAGAAGGAGGAAACCTCTCATTCTATGCTCCAAAAAGCAGGGTGATGAGAGGAATTGTGATGATGGAGAACAGGGTAGTGATGAATGTCGCTTCGGTCATGAGTGAGGGATTTCTGCCGTAACTACCGTGTTGAAGAACCTCATTGAGAAGTTGAAGAAGCAGAACTGGACCTTTACCTTCATCGGCACCGATGATCTTGATGTAGAGAACAGTGCTCATGATATGGGCATCGACAACCACCTCCAGTTTTCGGAAGATGAGGCTGGCACCCAGGCGATGTTTGCCAGAGAAAACAGAGCCAGGGAGCGCTACAACAAATGCCGTGCGATGGATTGCAAGATGGAAGTGGGCAGTTATTTTGAGGAGAAATAAGATAAAAAAGAAGAAGTTGACGAAAAAAGTGAATGGAAAATACTGATTATTCAGAAAGTTTTTGTACATTTGCAATCAGAATGATTTCTCGCAAGAGTTTGAGTTCTGTTTTTTGATGGTTAAATTAGCGTTTGCTATTCGGTCATGCACATTGGAACGTAGGAAACTTCAATAAAAAGCAGGAATACCGACAGATAGTAAGCGTCCGCTATAGCGTGGGCGTTACTTGTCGTTTTCCTCAGCTTTTCCTACGGCTGCAATGTGGACAGGTTTCGTCCACGTGTTTTGTATCCGTAGGTGATGTAGAGAACGATGGCTTCGCAATTATAATCTATCGGATTCACTAATTTAATAACATTAAAAGCTTAGCTATCGGCATAACGGGCACAACTTATGAAAAAGTTACATTTTTCTTTAATGGCGATTCTCTTCGCCATGTTTGCAATGGTGTCTTTCACCGCTTGTTCATCTTCTGATGATGACGGTACTCCGTCTTCTGGTGATATCAAGACCAATATCATAGGTGAATGGGAACTCACTCATATAAAAGGGTGGTATTGGGCAGATGACTATGATGAAACTCATATTATAGTTGATAAAAGCCCAGATAATGATGATAAGTATAGACTTTTGTTCCATACTGATGGAACTTGCGTATGGTATGATTATTATAAAGGTGGGTGGAAAGCATTTTCTGGTATCACTAGCTATGAGGTAATTAATGATAGATTAATAGTAACAGGTCCTGATGAGACTCATCGTTATGTCGTTAAATCTCTAAAGGGTAATACTATGATTTGTACGGCCGAACTTCTGGATGAGGGTGATACTGAATTAACATTTACAAAAAAATAATAGGGACTAATTAGGGCAGTATGGACTTGGGGACCATACTGCCCTTAATTTTTATAGCAATTTATTCTTTTATAAATTCAACTTCTGTTGTTAAAGTTCGTGTGCCGCCAGCCTTTAGTTCTGGTGTGTTTATTCGGATGTCGCAATCTATGACATAAACCACTCCATCAATGCCACGAAAAACATTCTCGTTGTGCATATCACTTAGGTATATATCTGGCGTAGAGTATGTCCAATTTCTCGGATTCACCAGTTTGAATCCAATACGTTCCGTATACTCTTCAATATCTTCTTCGGTCATTTGGTTACCTTGAAAGAAAGTTTGGGTAACAATAATCATAAAGTCGCCCATAGAGTTTCTGCCGAATCCCAATACAAACATCTTGGTTTGTTCAAAGAAAGCATTGTGTAACGAAATTCTGTCCAAAGCAAAAATTGGCTGTATGAAATAGTCAAGGCCAATTACTTTTAGTACAGAATTACCATTATCATATACAATAGCTTCACCGCCTTGCGCTAATTTATCGCCCAAGGTTTGGTTGTAGACGCTAGTGTCATCTATCCAGCATCCTGCCTTTTTCGCCCAGCTTTCTATGCGTTTTTCTTGGATCTTTCCAAGTTGCTGCTCTCTTTTGAAACTGTGTTCTGGCGCAGTGAGTTGATTTGCGCCAACTTCTGCTCCCGCGAGTAAGGATGCAATAACATGTATTGTTCCCCCTTTAACGCAGCCAAGCTGCTCTGACGGTGAAAATCGTTTATATAAGATCTTTCCAGTACTGAATTGTTCTGCATAATCATCTAATTTTGCTAGACCTTCAGATGTAAATCCTTCATTGATTATGTCACTGATGGACATCCAAAAATCATGATTCGTCATAAATTATATTGTTTGATAAATTCTCACGGTGGCAAAGTTATAGTTTTTCTTTGATAATACCAAATTTAAATTATATTATTTTGATTTTCTCAGAGTAACACTTCGTTTTCCTCTCATTCTATGCTCCAAAAAGCAGGGTGATGAGAGGAATTGTGATGATGGAGAACAGGGTTGTGATGAATGTCGCTTCGGTCATGAGTGAGGGATTTCTGCCGTACTTCATACAGAACATTGTGCCAAAAGACGCCACTGGCATGGCTATTACTACCGTGTTGATGTTGTTGATGAGCGTGTTGACTCCGCATAGACGGAACAGAAAATACACGGACAGAGGCACAATCACCAGTCGGAGGAAGGAGGTGGCATAAACCTTGCCAGAACCTATAATCTCGCGAAGTGGAAGACGTGCCATCGAACTGCCTATAATCATCAGTGCTGCGGGCACAGTAATGTTGCCCACCATCGTAATCGGACGGGCTATCATCTCGGGAGTATGCACGCCAAAAGCTACCAATAAGGCCGCGATGAAGGCGCCTATGAGAGCCGGACTGAGCAATACTTTCGGATTGAACTGACGGATGCTGTATTCGCCCTTGACAAGCATCACACCTGCAGTAAAGATAAAGAAGGTATTGGGCACATTGAGCAAGGCTGCATAGAAAACAGCCTTCGGACCAAAGATGCTCGCCACTATAGGATAACCGATGAACCCCACGTTGGCAAACATCAGGGAAAAACCTATCATACCCTGGTCGTCATGATTCTTGGATATGAATCGGGGAACCCAGAAACCAAACACCAACAAGATGATGTAGGTGAGGAATCCCACACCTACAAGCGGAAGAATCAACGAGCGGTCGGGCATTTCGTCGCCCATAACCGACGAGAGCACCAAGAGCGGACAAGTGATGTCTACTACGATGGAAGACAGCTTTTTGTCGAACTTGTCGCCCATATACCCCAACTTACAGGCGGTGTAACCCAATATAACCATGGTGAAAAGCATCACCATTACTTCTAAATTCTGCATTATCCTGAAAATTAATGATTGTGTTTTAGTCGATGAAACGGCGAGTGATATTGCCGTAATGATCGATGCGACGGTCGCGGAGGAAAGGCCACCAGCGCCTTACGTCCTCGCTGTGCTTGAGGTCTACATCAACCACAAGGCTTTCTTCCTCGTTGTCGCTTGCCCTGTAATAGAGCTCGCCCTGCGGACCAGCCACGAAACTGCTGCCCCAGAACTGAATGCCTCCAGTCTGCTCACTCGGGTCGGGCTCGAAGCCTACGCGGTTGACAGCTACTACCGGCAGACCATTGGCCACGGCATGACCTCGCATCACAGTGGTCCAAGCCTCGCGCTGGCGCTGCTGTTCGTCCTCTGTATCATACTTGGCATAGCCGATGGCTGTAGGATAGATCAGGAGTTCGGCACCCTGAAGAGCCATCAGGCGGGCTGCTTCCGGGTACCACTGGTCCCAGCATACCAATACACCCAACTTACCCACTGAAGTCTGTATGGGCTGGAACCCCAGGTCGCCAGGAGTGAAATAGAACTTCTCATAGTAGGCTGGATCATCGGGAATGTGCATCTTGCGGTATTTGCCGGCGATGCTGCCATCACGCTCTATGACAACTGCAGTGTTGTGATAGAGTCCGGGAGCACGACGCTCGAAGAGAGATGTCACGATGACGACATTCAAGTCCTTGGCCAACTTGCCGTAGAAGTCGGTGGATGGACCAGGAACAGGCTCTGCCAAATCGAAGTTGTCTACTGTCTCTATCTGGCAGAAATAGAGCGAGTTGTGTAGCTCTTGCAGAACTATCAGTTCAGCTCCACGGTGAGCCAAGTCTATGATGCCCTGTGCCAGGCGTGTTTTGTTGTCAGCCACATCGGCTGTATTGTGCTGCTGTAGTATTCCTATTTTCATCTGTATTGAATATTATTGTATTTTGTCTCCCTGATGGTTCCTTCTGGCAGTTGCATGGTGAGACAATGGATGCTGCCATGCTGACGGATAATGGTGCGCGAGTCTACTCCAATAATCTCCCTGTCAGGGAAGGCTAACTGTATCTGTCGGCGTGCTTCCTCATCCTTCTCTGGCTGATTGTATGTGGGGTAAATCACAGCACCATTGATAATCAGGAAGTTGGCGTAAGTAGCCGGCAGTCTGTCGCCATCGTCGTAGATAGGGTCGGGCATAGGCAGGCGAAGCAGGCGATAGGGGTAACCCTCGTAGGTAAGAACACTCTTAAGTTGCTTCTCCAAAGCCTGAAAGTCAGCATACTGCTCATCTGAGGCATCATCGCAACCCACATAAAGCAAGGTGTCGTGAGGCGCTACTCGCACAATGGTGTCGATGTGTCCATCGGTGTCGTCGCCAACCAAATTGCCATGATCGAGCCAAACTATGCGCTTGGCATGAAAAAAGTTGAGCAATTGTTTCTCTATATCCATCCGGGTGAAAGGCTGGTTGCGGTGAGGCGCCAGCAGGCATTGGCTTGTGGTAAAGATGGTTCCCTTTCCATCGCTCTCTATGCTTCCACCTTCGAGAACAAAACCTGTATGGTTCTCGAGGGCAGCCTGAAAGGCTCCTTGATAGTAGAGTTGCAGGTTGATGGCATTGTCCTTTTGCCAGGCAAACTTCTCGCCCCATCCGTTGAATCGGAAGTCGAGCAGATGAATAGGAACGATTAGGCCGTTGTGACTGTTCTTGGAAACCAAGGTGATAGGGCCATGATCACGTGCCCAGGTATCATTGGAATCAATATCATAAAGATGTACGCGATCCATCTGTTCTTTCGACAGACGGCTTGCCAGCATTCGCCGGGTACTCTCAACAATGGGCGTGGCAATAAGCAACTGCTCATAGCGTGTGATGATTTCAGACAGTTCCAGATAGGTGTCGGTAATTTGACGCAGATAAGGTTTCCAGTCGGTACCTCCATGAGGCCATGTAAGCATGATTCCGCTCTGAGGTGACCATTCTGCCGGTAGCGAATAATCGCAAGGGTATGACTGATACATAGGCTTTAGATTTATTTTGTTCTTACTATTTTTATGATCAGGTGTTGCCGATAATCGACAATCATTTGCAAAATTACGAAAAATTCTATAATAAGACTCTCTTTTCCTTCTTTTTTTTACTAAAATGCGAGGTTTTACATGAATTCTTCTATGGATATTCATAAAATTAGTTAAACTCTAAGGGGGAGCGCTTCATATTTGCGAAGAAATCGTTAACTTTGCAACCAAATGAAAATAAATAAGGTAGTAGATGCCCTTGAACAGTACGCGCCTCTGCCCTTGCAGGAAGGATATGATAATGCCGGCCTGCAAGTTGGATTGACAGAGACGGTGGAAGTATCAGGGGCATTATTGTGTCTTGACGTTACTGAGCAAGTGGTGGAAGAAGCGATAGAAAAGGGGTGTAACCTCATCGTTAGCCACCATCCGCTGATATTTCGCAAACTGGCAAGAATATCGGACGAGAACTATGTGCAGCGCACTGTGCGTAAAGCCATCAAGAACGACATTGCCATCGTGAGCATGCATACCAATATGGATGCGGCTACGGGTGGAGTCAACTTTAAGATAGCAGAGAAATTGGGGCTGAAGAACCTGAAGTTCTTTGCAGGCGAGAAAGAAGTGGATGGCGTGAAAGGTGGCGAAGGAGTGATAGGCGAAGTGCCCGAAACAGAGGGGTGGGCTGCCGATGACCTGGTGCTCTTGCTGCGCGACAAGTTCGCAGTAGAGAGTGTGCAATGTAATCAGTTGCTTCGTCGTCCTATCAGACGCGTGGCTCTCTGCGGTGGTGCAGGCTCGTTTCTTCTTGACGCTGCCATACAGGCTGGTGCTGATGCCTTTATCACAGGTGAAATGCACTATCATGAATACTTCGGTTATGAGCAGGAGATTCAGATCTGCGTCATTGGTCATTACCAAAGCGAGCAGTTTACCAGCGAAATCTTCAAGAGTATCATCGAGGAGAAATGTCCGGGAGTAAAATCCTTGATCTCTGAAATCAACACCAACCCGATCATTTATCTTTAGAAAGTTGAACAACATACGGACTCAGTCTATAGAAGTTACAGGAAAGCAATATACATTAAACACATATAATTTATAATATAATGGCAAAGAAAGATCCTACAGATTTGACAGTAGAAGAGAAATTGAAAACCCTCTTCCAGCTGCAGACTACCTTGTCGGGTATCGACGAGAACCGCGCATTGAGAGGCGAGCTTCCTCTCGAAGTTCAGGACTTGGAAGACGAGATTGCTGGTCTTAACACTCGTATCGAGAAGATACAGCACGAGATTGAGCAGTTCCAGAAGGCTGTAAGCCAGAAGAACGGCGAGATCCTGGAGGCACAGGAAAGCTTGAAGCGCTATCAGTCACAGCTCGACACTGTAAGCAACAACCGTGAATATGATACTTTGAGCAAGGAAATCGAGTTCCAGCAGTTGGAAATCGAACTTTGCGAGAAGAAGATTCGTGAGGGTCAGCAGAAGATTCAGGAGAGACAGGCTGACTTGGCTTACACACAAGAGCACAAGGCTGACCGCGAGAAAGGCTTGGTAGAGAAGCGTTCTGAGCTCGACGACATCATGTCGGAAACGCGTGATGAGGAAGAGCGTCTGAAGGAGAAGGCGCTCGACTTGGAGAAGAAGATCGAACCTCGTCTGCTTGCCAGCTTCAAGCGTATCCGCAAGGGTGCCCGCAATGGTCTGGGTATCGTATATGTACAGCGTGATGCCTGTGGTGGTTGCTTCAACAAGATTCCTCCTCAGCGCCAGCTTGACATCAAGATGCACAAGAAGATCATTCCTTGTGAGTATTGTGGCCGTATTCTCATCGACCCAGAGTTGGCTGGTATTAAGATCAGCGCTCCAGAAGAGGAGAAGCCAAAGCGCAAGCGTTCTATTCGCAAGAAGAAGACCGAGGATGCTGATTAATATAGCAAACTAAGAATAAGGGTGTTTCGTCCTGCCATTCATTAAGCATGGCTGATGAAACACCCTTTATTCATGCAACAATATCGCTGTCTTCTGTATTTCATAACTAATTGAAACAATTTGTATAGTATTAAAACAACTCATGACTTTATGGGTGACGGATAGATACTCTTTTACTTTTGAATGTTAAAGTAAAGAACTTTTCTCAAAATAATTGCTATTTACAATAATTTTTGTACTTTTGCAACGAAATGGGTAGCAAAATCCACATCTTGCTAAGTGTGGCACAGCCTTTGCTATGCATTATTCATCATCAATACAAACGAATATGACAAAGAAAGAAGAAGACTTTAACTATAAGATAGACTTAGACCTCATGCGTCAGGGCGCAGAGACCCTGCGCAACGATGACGGATTCTCTTTCCCCGATGAAGACGAGGATGGTCTCTTCGCCGACAACGACGATGACGATGATGTTCGCGACAATGCAAGCAAGAACACTTCCTCAGCCAATCGACGTCAGGTAAATACCAAGAAGAAGTCGAAGACCCCCATCATCGACCATTTCAGTCACGACCTAACCCAGGCAGCTTCCGAAGGTAAGCTCGACCCTGTAGTGGGACGCAGCAAGGAGATAGAGCGCGTGATCGAGATCTTGGGACGACGCAAGAAGAACAACCCTATATTAATAGGTGAGCCTGGTGTGGGCAAGAGCGCCATCGTGGAAGGACTGGCACAGCTCATAGACAAACAACAGGTGTCTGGACTGCTCTTCAACAAGCGCGTAGTAGAACTCGATATGACTGCCATGGTGGCAGGAACCAAGTTTCGTGGGCAGTTCGAAGACCGTATCAAGGGACTCATCCGTGAGTTGGAGGAATCGCCCGACATCATCGTCTTCATCGACGAGATCCACACCATTGTGGGAGCAGGCAATGCGCAGGGAAGCATGGATGCAGCCAACATTCTGAAGCCAGCCTTGGCAAGAGGCGTGATACAGTGTATCGGTGCCACTACCCTCAATGAATACCGCAACTCGATAGAGAAGGACGGTGCCTTGGAGCGCCGTTTCCAGAAAGTCATAGTAGAACCTACCACTGCCGAGGAGACACTCCAGATACTCAACAATGTGAAGGAACGTTACGAGGAGCACCATCATGTCGTCTACAGCGATGATGCCCTGCAGGCTTGCGTCAAATTGGCAGACCGCTACGTCACCGACCGTTTCTTCCCCGACAAAGCTATCGACATCATCGACGAGGTAGGTTCACACATTCATCACAGCCATTCCTCTGTTCCACAACCCATCCTCGACCTGCAGGAAGATATTGTGAAGGTGAAGGGATGCAAGCAGAAAGCAGTTGCGAACCAGAATTTTGAATTGGCTGCCAGCTACCGCGACCAACAGGCGCAGATGGAGAATCGTCTGGAGAGCATGAAGCTGATGTGGGAACGTGGAGAAGGCGAGGAGGTCCTGCCTGTAGACGAAATCGACGTGGCGCAGGTGGTGAGCCGTATGACGGGCGTACCCGTTGAACGCATGGAGGAAGCAGAGAGCAGTCGTCTGCGCAAGATGGGCGCCACCCTCAAGAGTGCTGTCATCGCCCAGGACAAGGCCATCGACACTATGGTGAAAGCCATCCAGCGCAACCGTGTTGGGCTGAAAGAACCCAACCATCCCATTGGGGCCTTTATGTTCCTGGGACCTACTGGTGTGGGAAAAACTTATCTCGCCAAGAAGTTGGCAGAACAGATGTTTGGCTCTGCCGATGCCCTGATTCGCGTTGATATGAGCGAGTACTCTGAGAGTTTCAATACCTCCCGTCTTGTAGGTGCGCCTCCGGGATACGTAGGCTATGAGGAGGGCGGACAGCTCACCGAGAAGGTAAGACGCAAACCCTATTCCATCGTGCTGCTCGACGAGATAGAGAAGGCCAACGACAAGGTGTTCAACCTCTTGTTGCAGGTCTTGGACGAAGGCAGACTCACTGATGGCAGCGGCCGTCTCATCGACTTCCGCAACACAGTCATCATCATGACCTCCAATGCGGGAACGCGCCAACTCAAGGAGTTTGGCCGTGGCGTGGGTTTCAATGCGGGCAGCGCTCATGGCAACCTGCTCGACGAAAAGGACAAGGAATATGCACGCAGCATTATACAGAAGAGCCTGAGCAAGCAGTTCTCGCCTGAGTTCCTGAATCGTCTCGACGAGATCATCACATTCGACCAGTTGGGTCTCGATGCCATCAAGCAGATTATCGATATTGAACTGAAGTCGCTCTTCAAGCGTGTGGAGGACATGGGGTACCACATCCGCATCACTGACAAAGCGAAGGAGTTTGTGGCCGTCAAGGGTTACGACGTGCAGTTTGGTGCCCGTCCTTTGAAGCGTGCCATCCAAACCTACATCGAAGATGGCGTTTGTGAACTGTTACTGGGCGATTCGCTGACTGCGGGTGAAACTATCGTCATTGGCAAGAACCCCAACAAGGATGAGTTGACCTTCACTCCACAAAGTTAATATAGGTTAATGCGCAAAAACAATTTCATCGGTTGAAATTATTTCATTACCTTTGCAGTTGTTTTTAAAAAGCAAGCCATGATGGCTCAGTTGGTAGAGCAACGCATTCGTAATGCGTGGGTCGCGGGTTCGAGTCCCGCTCGTGGCTCATTCCTGTTGTGCGAGATTAGCACATCGGTAGTGCACAGGCTTCCCAAGCCCGGGAGGCGGGTTCGACTCCCGTATCTCGCTCAAAGAATAAGGTGTTAGAAATAGAGAAGCCCTGGCTCACGGCAAGGGTTGACAAGGTGGAGTTGCCAACAGGGGCTGTCATTGACGAGTATTATGTGTTGGAATACCCCGACTGGGTGAACACAATAGCCATCACGAAGGAAGGTAAGTTTGTTTTTGTGCGCCAGTACCGTTATGCCTTGGGCAAGACGGTGAACGAGTTGTGTGCGGGCGTTATAGAGAAAGGTGAGGAGCCTATGGCTGCAGCCAAAAGAGAGTTGATGGAGGAGACAGGATTTGGTGGTGGCAACTGGCAGGAATGGATGACTATTTCTGCCAACCCAAGCACGCATACCAATCTGACTCACTGCTTCTTGGCGACAGACGTTGAACTGTTGAGTGAACAGCACTTAGATGAGGGTGAGGATGTGCAGGTGCGCATCTTTACACGCCAGGAAGTGGAAGATATGTTGCAGAAAGGCGAGGTTTGGCAGAGTTTGATGGCAGCCCCTTTGTGGAAGTATTTTGCCCTTAATCAATAAGGCTGTCAAGAAGTTATGTTTATAGTCATTCTGTTTATCTTTTGGGGAATCCTGTCGGGAGTTCTCTGTCGCAAGCTGTCGACAGGAGCACGCATCTCACACACCGAAGTGGCTGCGCGATGGCAGGGCAGAATCGTCACCTGGCTCATCTGGCTGTTACTCTTCCTGTTGGGCATTGAGGTGGGAAGCAACGAGATGATTGTGCGCTCTCTGCCCATGCTTGGTGTAGAGGCGTTGTTGCTCTCTTCGGCTGCCACCTTGGGCTGTTGTGTCTTAGCCTGGATGCTTTGGAGAGTTTCGAAGAACAATACCGTGCAGGAGAATGCGAAGAAAGAAACTTCTGCCGAGAAAGAAGGGAATCCTGCCGAGAAAGAAGGGAATCCTGCCGAGAAAGAAGGCTTGCAAGGATTTTCTCTCATCCGTGAGCTGAAGGTGATGAAGGGAAGTCTCATTGTGGTGGGATTCTTCGTCATAGGCTTGCTGGGCGGAATAGAGAAGATGGTGCCTTCATGGCTTCTCGATGGAGACGTGAGTTTTGTGGCACTCTGTGGCTTGCTGCTCTTCGTGGGATTGGGCATCGGACTGAATCCGGAAATGAAGAAGGAGGTTCGTTCGTTGAGTCCTCGCATGGCATTGTTGCCTGTTGTCACGATAATAGGCTCGTGGTTGGGAGCGTTGCTGATATGGACAGTGCTTCACCGCACCCTGTCCGACTGCATGGCGATAAACAGTGGCTTTGCCTATTATTCGCTGTCGAGTATCTTCGTCACCGAATATCGTGGTGCCGAATTGGGAACCATAGCCCTCTTGACTAACATCATACGCGAGATGCTTACCCTGTTGGGTGCTCCGCTGATGACCCGTTGGTTTGGTCCGCTGGCACCTATTTCTGCAGGAGGAGCCACCACGATGGACACCACCTTGCCCATTCTCTCGCAGACCGTGGGTCAGCGCTATATCGCTCTGAGCATCTATCATGGTTTTGTGGTCGACTTCACCGTGCCCTTCCTCGTCAGCTGGTGGTGTATGGTTTAATTTAAAAGAACTTGCGCAAATGGGGATGTTAAAGAAGTTAAGTAAGAACAATTTATATAAGAAACATGATAAAAGCAGCATTATTTGATCTCGATGGAGTGGTGCTCGATACAGAGACTCAGTACTCCGTATTCTGGGGAATGATAGGTAAGGAATATCATCCAGAGTTGCCCGACTTCGCCCTTCGCATCAAGGGACAGACGCTGGTGCAAATCTACGATAAATATTTTTCCGAAGATGCCGTCTTCGCCCATGTGGCAGACTATCAGGGCGTAGAAGCAGAGCAAGCCCGTATTACCCGCAGGCTCGATGAGTTTGAACAGCACATGAAGTTCGACTATATCGTGGGCTTCGAAGCCTTTGTCGCCGATCTGCGAGAGCATGGCGTGAAATGTGCCGTGGTGACCAGCAGCAACATGGCAAAGATGCGCAGCGTGTACGAGCAGCATCCAGAGTTGGAGTCTTACTTCGATCGTGTGCTTACCAGCGAGGACTTTGCCCGCAGCAAGCCCGATCCCGACTGTTACCTCAAGGGTGCTGCCTGCTTTGGTGCGAAGCCAGAGGAGTGTGTAGGACTGGAAGACAGTTTCAACGGACTGCGTGCCGTGAGGGCATCGGGCGCATTCACCCTTGGACTTGCCACCACCAATTCGCGTGAAGCCATCGCTCCATTTTCCGATTATGTGATCGATGATTATCAGGACTTTGGCTATGAAGACCTGTGCAAGGTGGTAGACGAGAGGGGCAAAAAGTGAAAAAAAAGGCATTTTTCTTTGTAGTGTGCCTAAATAGCTGTAACTTTGCACCTGATTTCAAAAACAGACAAAAGAAAAATGGGATATTTATCGACTGACAAGAAGAAAATCACCACCAAGACCTTTGCTGAAATGAAGCAGGCTGGCGAGAAAGTTACTATGCTTACCGCTTACGATTTTACTACCGCAGGCATTATCGATTCAGCAGGAATCGACAGCATATTGATAGGCGACTCTGCCTCTAACGTCATGGCAGGCAACGCCAATACACTGCCCATCAGCGTAGACGAGATGATCTATCATGCCCGCAGTGTGACACGTGCCGTCAACCATGCTCTCGTGGTATGCGACATGCCCTTTGGCAGTTATCAGATAAGCCGTGAGGAGGCGCTGCGCAATGCCTGCCGAATGATGAAGGAGACGGGTGTGGACGCACTGAAGTTGGAAGGTGGTATCGAGATCATCGACACCGTGAAGTCGCTCATCGATGCAGGTATTCCTGTACACGGACACTTGGGACTCACCCCACAGAGCGTCAACAAGTTTGGCGGTTATGGCATCCGTGCCAAGGAGGAAGCCGAGGCAGAGAAGTTGATCAGCGACGCCATCGCCCTCGACAAGGCTGGCTGTTTTGCCATCGTTTTGGAGAAAGTGCCAGCCAAGTTGGCTGCCGAGGTGACACGCCAGGTAAAGGCTGTAACTATAGGTATCGGTGCAGGCGCTGGTTGCGACGGACAGGTATTGGTTTATGCCGACGCCTTAGGAATGACTCAGGGTTTCAAGCCAAAGTTCTTGCGCCACTTCGCCCATGTGGGTGAGGAGATGACCAAGGGGGTACAATCGTATGTCGATGCAGTGAAGACAGGAGGCTATCCTTCTGCCGAAGAATCTTACTAAAATAAAGTATGGATACACAGAATACACCAGTACATCTGAAGTTATGGCATCGTGAGTTCTGGATGCTGGCTCTTGCCAATCTGCAGCTCATGATGTCGGCTTATGGCTTGCTGCCCACCTTGCCTTTCTATCTGTTGGGAAGAGGACTGGACGGCATGCAGACAGGACTGGTTATGGGAATATATGGAGCAGGACTCTTTGCCCTGGGCGGGTTCTGCTCTTATTATGTTCAGCGCTATCGTCGTAACCATGTATGCCAGTACTCCATCCTGGGCTTGGTGCTCTGTATGGGCCTGGCTTATTATTTAGAGTTTGTGCTGGGAGTGGAGATGGAGTTCCGACTGTTGCTCTTGGTTCGTTTTGCCATCGGAGCCTTCTTGGGACTGGCAGCGATGGTACTGGGCAGTACGCTGGCGATAGACATCTGCGAGTCGTTTCAGCGCACGGCAGCCAATCACATCATAGCATGGTTTGGCCGTCTGGCTTTGGCCATGGGACCTTTAGCAGCACTCATAGTCTACAGCTTCTGGGGCTATTGTTACATCCCCGTATTTTCGGGTGTGCTGGCACTTGCATCCTTTGTGCTGATAGCGATGGTGCGTTTTCCCTTCAAGGCCCCATCCGAGAAGATGCCACTGTTCAGTCTTGACCGCTTCTTCCTTCCGCAGGGCTTGCCTCTCTTTGTCAATCTGATACTCATCATGATGGTGGTTGGCGTGCTGTTGGCTCAGGTTCACAGTGTTACCTACTATGCTATGTTGTTGGCAGGATTGGCCATGGCAATAGTGGCTGAGCGTTTTGCCTTTGCCAATGCCGAACTGAAGAGTGAGGTGCTTACGGGTATCATCGTGCTGGCAGCGGCTGTGCTGATGGAGTTCACCCATCAGGCACGTGCACTCGATTACATGCAGCCTGCCATGATAGGCTTTGCCTCTGGCATCACCGGAAGCCGTTTTCTGCTTTTCTACCTCAAGTTGTCAAAACACTGTCAGCGAGGCACCAGCCAGAGTTCTTTCTTCCTGGCATGGGAGACAGGCATCAGTCTGGGCTTCCTCCTGAAGTTTGGTTTCCTCTCTTCCGACAGCAGCCGTGCGCCTTATGCGTGCTTGGGACTGCTGATCATCAGCTTAGGGCTCTACAATTTCTTCGTACACCCCTGGTACATGAAACATCGCAACAGATAACACCCCGAACTACTCATATATTTAGATAATAGCATTTAATCAAAACACTTAACCTATGAAAACTAAAACAAATCTCTTGGCAGCAGTATGTCTTGCATTCTGTTGCCTCACAGCGAACGCACGGCAGGTGAATTGCGGTTCGCATTCTCATTCCAAGGACGAAAATACCTGTCATCTGTCTTCTGCCGTAGAGCAGGAGAGGGTACGACTTCGCGACAGTATCCTTACTAATATTTCCGGTGCAAAAATAGCAGAAAAGACTCTGCTTATCAGCCGGTTGGGAGCAAAGAACGATGGAAAGACTGACTGCCGGGCTGCCTTTGCCAAGGTCATCAGGAAGGCTTCTGCCATGAAGGGAGCAAAAATTGTGGTTCCCGCGGGTACCTATTATATTAAGGGACCTATCGTGCTGGCCAGCAATGTCTGTATCGAACTGCAGAAGGGCGCCACACTGAAATTTGCCCCCGAGGAGAAGTATTATCCCGTGGTTAGCACCAGCTGGGAGGGAACTTTCCTCTATAACTATTCGCCCTTCATCTATGGTTATGGATGCCATGATGTAGCCATTATCGGCGAGGGAACCATCGACGGAAACGCCATGACGACTTTTGCCCAGTGGCGACCCAAGCAGAAACTTGACAAAGACTTGAGCCGCAAGATGAATCATGAGGAGGTGGCACTGAAGGACCGCCAGTTCGGTAAGGGTCACTGGCTGCGCCCACAGCTCTTGCAACTGTACAACTGTCAGGGCGTAACCATTGAGGGAGTAAAGATTACCAACTCTCCTTTCTGGTGTGTGCATCTGCTGAAGAGCGAGAACATCATCTGCCGCAATCTGCGTTATGATGCTAAACTTGTGAACAACGACGGAATAGACCCAGAGTGCTCGCGCAATGTACTGATAGAAGGCGTGGAGTTTAACAACGGCGACGACAACGTGGCGATCAAGAGCGGACGCGACAATGACGGCTGGAACGCCAAGATGCCTTCTGAGAACATCATTATCCGCAACTGCCATTTCAAGGGACTGCACGCTGTGGTGATAGGAAGCGAAATGTCGGCAGGTGTGAGAAACGTGATTGTAGAAGACTGCGACTATGCGGGCTATTGCAAGCGCGGCATCTTCATCAAGACCAATCCCGACCGCGGTGGTTTTGTAGAGAATGTGTATGTGAAGAACTGCAGTTTCGACGAGGTGGAAGACCTCTTTTATGTCACCAGCCGTTATGCTGGTGAAGGGCAGGACAATCATTACTTCTCTACCATCAGAAATATTTTCATCGACGGACTGAAGTGTAACAATGTGAAGCAAGCAGCCCTTGTGCTCCAAGGTACTGAGGCCAAGCCTGTATTCAACGTCATGTTCAACAATGTGGATGTAGCGAAGGCAAAGATAGGCCTTAGTTTCGAAAATGCCTTGGATGTCAACATAAGTTCCAGCCACATCGGTGGCAAAGTAGGTACGCCTACGACCGTAACTCCTCAAGATAATCTTTTCGGAAAGGAGAAATAGAAGTTTTAAGAAGATATTCTGTTAATATCCCTCAAATGTTTTGGCGTTTGAGGGATATTTTGTACATTTGCGATGTGAAATTTACAATTATTTTCATTTTTCCAATACGAACCTGAATAAAGTAGAAGATTATGCAAGATTTTAAATCATTGGCAGGCGAGCGATTCTCCGCCCGCAAGTTTACGGCAGAACCTGTAAGCAAGGAAGATCTGGAGTATATAATGGAGTGCGTACGACTGGCTCCTTCAGCATGCAACCGCCAGCCCTGGAAATGGCTCATCGTACGTTCGGAACAAGCAATGAAAAAATTGCAGGAATGCTACGACAGGGAGTGGTTCAAGACGGCTCCTATGTATATCGTCGGTATGAAGAACACCGAGGACAACTGGGTGCGAAAATACGACAACAAACCTCATGGTGACATTGATGTGGCGATAGCTGCCGAGCATCTTTGCCTGGCTGCCACAGAACGCGGATTGGGTACCTGCTGGGTATGTGCCTATGACAGCAACAAGATGAAGGAACTCTTCCCACGCGAGGGCTACGAGGCTGTGGTGATCATTCCTCTCGGCCATATGGCAGAAGACTGTCCGCATAATCCTAAGAATCGCAAAGCCATGGACGAAATCATAGAGGAAATCTGAGTTGGGAAGACAAAGTTTAGTGTTTAATTTTTAGTGTTTACCTCCTCAACTCCTAAGATAATATACTTTTACAAAAACCTAATAAAAGATGAAAAATTTATTGGTTTTCCTGTTTGCATGTTGTGTGCAGGCAGTTTCTGCCCATATTGCCTTTATTTGTGCCACTTTGTGCCACTTGTGCTAATGCGCCAAGTGGCACAAATATAAAATATAGAAAAAAACAGTATTTATGGTACTTTTTGTACTGAAATACCACATGGCGCTTTGGCGCAAACTTCATATATGATAGGAGAGTTCCTATATCTATTATTTATCATAATGTCCATTAATCTTCATGGGGGGGGAGTCACAGCTTTCCCGTTTAGATCACTTTGATAAGATAGAATTATGCCGCCACAAAGCATATAGTCCCCAGCAACTATCCCTACACATTCATGTAAAAATTGCCTAAAGAATCTACAATTAATAATCGTACAATTACATTATCAAATTACTATTAACTTTTCTTTTCTGATTAGTTATAAACATAATTAAAGGTGGACATGCTCTATTACACTATGTGCTTCTTCGCAAGCGAAGAAGTAAGAAACGTCTTAATCCTTGTTGTGCTGGACGATGCTCTAGTAATAGCTACAGTTGAAAATGTTCCATTAAATTTGGAGTCTCAATCCTTGTTGTGCTGGACGATGCTCTAGTAATAGAAAAACAGAGACTGTACTGATTATCAATATGTTACAGAACTACACTAAATTATTTATGCTTTTCTTAACCAAAAATTAACTGTTTCTTAGCTACTGCAAAAGTACGACTTTTTCTGAGATATACAAGCCAATTATTCTTAAAAAATAACCCAATAAGAAAGTTAAATTTCACAGCAGTTAACAAATAAGTAAAAATCACAAACCCAAATATAAAGTTGCCACCACTCAAAAAAATATTTTCCTAAAGAGTGATGACAAAAGATAACTATATTTTTGATAAAATACTTTCTATATCATCCATTAGGCTCTCTACGTTATCAATGATATTCTCTACTCCTTTTGGATCTTTATTGAATCCTGCATGATTGTAATCATTCCGCAAATCCTTTATACACTGAAAGCTTGTAACAAACTGCTTATTCTCCCAGATTACGGAGTCATCTAATAGTTTCTCTACCAAGGCCGGATCATTAAAAACGGTTTTCTCGTTTGGACGGGTCTTTGCCCTTAAGCACTGTCCCATAAGATTACGAAAGTTCTCTTCTTTGTAATCCAACTTAAAATGACAACATAAGAATGTTATCAATCCTTCTTCCAATAAGGTAGTCGTCTGCTGATACATCTTATTATCACAACACCATCTGGCCGCCTTGATACAATTCAAGATATCTTCTTTCGCACCAAATATATCCAAGGACTCTTTAATCTTTTCAAATACAGGTTTTAGCTGTGGAATCGTAACTTCCTGTATATCTTTGGCAGCCTTTTCCAACAAGCCTACATTCTTGTTCTCAATAATAGACAAGCCCCTACACGTGATGCGCTCACCCACCAGATCTTTCAAACGATTGACAAAAGCCCTCAATAGCTTCACGTCATCTGTTCGGGTACTTGGATTTTTCAGAATAGGGTTGATGGAGGACTCAGACAAGTCATAAAGCTTCTCTACCTGGCCATATCGCAAGTAATCAGATGTGGCCGAAGTCCAATCTTGAAGAACAGACAGCGGCAAGAAATCCATGATAGGAGCAACATTGCTTACCTTGTCACGAGCATCATAGTTTCCATAGAAAATGGCCTTGACCGTCACATTCTTCAACATCTTCGCATAGTTAACAAGCACCACCAACAACATAGGCAGATAGCGGAAACTGTTTGTGATGTCCAAATATAGCTCATCCCCTTCCTGAAGCTGAGAATATATTACCTCAAAAAGTTCCCACATCTCCTCCGTACTCTTGCCCTCAGGAATGTGTACTGCCTGAAATAACATATCCATATCAAGCAGTATCTTCTCAAGCCCTATGTAAGGAACATCCCTTTGATCTCTGGAAGAAAAACGAGTTCTGATGTCCTTATTCCAGTTATTTACTTTTGCCAAATCTGTCAAAAACATCAGAACCTGATCCTGCTTGCCCCAGCCCTCCTTCTGCTGGAGATATTCAAGCAGGTTCTGCTGCACAAAGGTAGTTTCCGTTCCTACAAAATCATCCTTCGTGTAGCGACACTTTCCATAGAAGGCTATGCCCAAAATAGACAAAAATACTCTTCTTCCCATATATGATTTACCCCCTAATCCTGATAATTCTCCAGAGACTTCTTCAGTTCATGGACTATCTTATCCCTCAAACTCTTAGGCTCCATAACCGTCACCTTACTACCATAAGAGAGAATTTTGCTGCGAAGCTCATAGTTATCCAAGACATATAATGATATATAAGAATACTTCTCATCCGTGTCACTCTCCTCCAACTCATCCTGCGAAGTATGGATAGGCTTGCTCTCGATGTAAGGATACTCCCCCTTGTCAATACGGAGCTTTACCCAAATTGGCTCAGCTCCATCAGGCTTGGTAATACCCACAACATTCTCAAAGTAACCCCCAAAGTCTATGCCACATTCCTTGTATGGAATATGCTGATTAGGCTCCATCTTGAGAATACGGTCCAAGGCCAAGCTATAAACTTTGCCCTCCACCTCATCACGATGCCTGGTGGCAATCAGATACCAACGCTGATTATACTGCTTGAGGAACTGAGGGAAAATCGTCCACTCACGCGTTCCTCGTCCAGGGACTTCATATTTGACATCATAAGTCTGATGCTGGATGATGGCCTTGAGCAATGGCTGCAACATATCATGAGGCTTCACTTTGCCACGAGACTCCAAAACCACCTTCTCAAAGGAAATGACAGGCTTTGAGTTCTCTCCATACCCCAGGAATTTATCGATTTCATCGGTCATCGTTGTCAAACTGGTATCCAAGTCCAATCCCAAAAAGTCACCCAAAACTGTCTTAATTTTACGGAAATTGCACAAGTCAACACCATTTATGACATGATCATCCTTGATGGAGAAACTCTCATCCCGGTAAGTATAACATTTGTATCCATTGATAACCGTCTCCAGAATATCCACATCATAGCTCTCGGCTATTTTTTTTATATCGTAACGATACATACGTTCATCAAATGGATGAGGAAGCCTATCATTGCAATACTTCGCAATTTCCTTGATGTTCTTCGGTTTCTCAAACTTGCGCAGGCATTCATCAATAAGTTCCAAACGCTTCTGATAAGTAATAATATCTTTTCCCATAACAAAAATCTATTATATTAAAGAATATATTTACCAACTGTTTCCAGCGATTTTCTCAAATTATCTATAATCTTCCCTGAAGATAACTCACTCTCCAAAGCATGAGCCACCACATTGCGGTTCTTGGTCACGGCAAAATAAACACCCCTTAGCTCATAAGGCAAGAAATCCTGCTCATTGCAAATCCTGTCCTTGACTAACTGACGCTCTTCCTTGTCATTGCAATCATGGTGGGCTATCTGACAAGCATAGGAAAGTATTCCCTCCTGCAAGGAAATCAAGGCAGCCGCATATTTCATGTGCTTGTATTGCCAACAGGCAAGTTTGTACTGAAATAGCGCAGGATTGTTATCCGTATTTTGGAAATTCTTCAGGAAATCCCCTACCACAGGCTTGACTATCAACTCAGGAAGCTGAGAAGTAAAATCTTTCTTCATCAAAGCCTTCAAGTTTTGGGTCTCCTGCAAGAAGGCGAACAGATGATTGAGATTCATCACATCCGAGAAATGCCCCAGACGATTGGATGTATCAGAGTCCTCTGCCTGTAACAATTCACCAATGCTACCCTCAAAGAAGACGAGGCTAAAAGTATCCTTTCCAACCATGTGGAAGACCTGCTATATGTAAATAAGGTGGCAACAGCCATAGACGAAAAAAACGGAATCACCCAGGAGCATAGCCTTCGCACCATCGAAACCACCATTCCATGCACGCTCTACGCAACAATCCTCTATGTGGATGATGACATGGAATGCGTACTGGAAGCGGCACTTGGCTTCATCAAACATATGGGAACAGGCAGAAACAGAGGCTTTGGCAGATGTAAATTCAGTATAGAGAAAGGAGGTAAGGCATGAAAACTCTTCAATTCAAATGTAAACTGCTCTCAGATGTCATCCTGAACCAGCGAGCAGCCACAGAAGGAAACCAGGAATCCCTGACCTTCATTCCAGGCAACTGCTTCCTGGGCATCGTAGCTAAAGACTACATGAAATTCCAACCCCAAGAGCAGGCAGAAATCTTCCATAGCGGACATGTAAGATTCGGTGACGCACATCCGGCATCCAAGGATACCAAGACAAGAAGCCTCCATATTCCTGCATCCCTCTTCTACCCAAAGCTCAAAACCTTGAGTGAGGAAAGCTATATCCACCACTTCTATAGCCGCTCAGATGACAAGCATGGTGCTGATGGCCAGCCACAGCAGCTCAAGCAATGCCGCGAAGGCTACTATGAGTTTGCAGAGAACGAGGCTAACGCAGTAGATAGTCAGAAGAACTTTGCCATCAAGAGTGCCTATGACAGAACCCTTCGCAGGAGTAAGGACAGCCAGATGTTCGGATATGAAGGACTGGAGAAGGGAAGCGAATTCTATTTCTCTGTAGAGATAGACAATGAAGCCCTGGCCCCTATCATCGAGGAAAAGCTGACAGGAAGAAAACATGTGGGCAGATCCAAGACGGCACAGTATGGCCTCATTGAAATCACGAAAGCTTCCTTCCAGGAAATTCCATCTGCAGCATCCCAGTTCTCTATCAATGGAAGTAACTATATCACGGTCTATGCCGATGGCAGACTCATCTTCCTGGATGAAACAGGAACAGCAACCTTCCAGCCAACAGCCCAGATGCTGGGACTCAACGGAGAAATCGACTGGGAGAAGTCACAGATCAGAACCTTTCAATATGCTCCTTGGAATGGCAAGCGCCAAACCAGAGATGCAGACCGTGTGGGTATCGAAAAAGGCAGTGTCTTCGTTGTCAAGCTTGATGAGCTGCCAACACTCTCACAGCTTCCTTCCTATGTAGGCAACTATAAGAATGAGGGATTCGGTAAGGTCATCTATGGATGGAACCTGCTGCAAAAGGCAGGGGAAAATGGTCAGACAGCCCTACAACTCACCCATAAGACAAAAGCGCAAGCTACAGAGACAAGAGCGCTGGAGGGAACACCGCTGCTAGCATTTCTGGCAAGAAAGAAGCACAAGAACAGTTCATCTGTCTATATCTATGAGCAGGTGAACAATTTCGTCAGTAAGTATAAGCCATTGTTCTCACAAGGCAAGTTCTCCGCTCAATGGGGTGCCATCCGCAACATCGCTCTCCAAAATTCTACCATGGACAAGATTCTACTGGAGCTCTTTGACAAGAAGGAATTGAAAAAGCGTGTAGCATCTCCAACAGATTCTAGTACCCAACAAATTAAAGAACGTGGCTATATTACCCATGGTATCAAGAAAAAGGACTGGGAGAACAAACAGAGGGGCAAAATCCTCAGAGAGTTTATAGAGCAGATGGGTAACAACCAGGAGTATGGAGACCTGTCTCAAAGAGCATTAGTGAACCTTGCCTCTGAAATGGCAAAAAAACAATAAAGCAATGCAGATGACAAAATATAAATACCGCATGATGGCACGCATCACGCTGGAGGCGACATCACCTCTGGCAGTGGGTAGCGGCGAGAAGGACATCATTACAGATGCACCTGTGGCAAGAGACGTGAATGACCTGCCATATATCCCGGGCACATCACTCATGGGCATCATCCGTCACAGTCTGAAAGACCTGAAGGAGAGAGACTCTATCTTTGGATACCCGAATAAAGACCAGAATAAAGACAAGGGAGAAGGCTCCAAAGTCCTCATTTCCGATGCACTACTCCTGGGCAGCAACCAGAAGGCCATGGACGGACTTAAGAACATAGAGCAGGATGAGTACCTCAAAGCCTTTGAGGTACTGCCAATCCGCCAGCATGTAAGAATCACGGAAAAGGGTACAGGCGCAGACCATGGCAAGTTCGACGAAC
>ERZ1034920.408-NODE-408-length-35058-cov-21.780362_pt1 | contig 35058 bp, 33 predicted proteins | sample MGYA00520688_ERZ1034920 | MGnify/ENA primary metagenome ERZ1034920 (study PRJEB33766, sample SAMN09781785) | gut metagenome | biome: gut microbiome | host: Homo sapiens | place: Madagascar | study: EMG produced TPA metagenomics assembly of the PRJNA485056 data...
ATGACATGTACTTTCTGAATTCTTCTTAACGCAATAGCATTGCTATTCAGGGGGCTGAATAAAGCCTCTCTATACTTGTCCTCTCCTCATAAGTTGCGCTATGTATAAAGCGGGTTGTTGTCCCCCCGCCTGCGGGGGGAAGGTGGTGCCGCAGGCACCAAAGGGGGAACCGCCGAAATGAGAAAAACACTTATGACTCATCTCTTCAGATGCCATGCTGTTAAATTGGCCGCTCACGCGGCCACCCCCTATCCGGCTGCGCCGGACTTCCCCCTATTCAGGGGGCAGAATAGCAAATGCATTGAGCCACTTATGAGATAGCTGCCCCTGTCCCTCTACCCTACTGTCTTTTTCATGTTCTTAATGAACCGGTCGATAATCCTTCCGTATAGGTTTTCGGGGCTGCTTTCGGCTCCTCTGGTGCGGCTGTCTTCGCTGGAGGCGATGAGGTTTCCTGTTTTGGTGTCGTACCATTCGAAGGTGACTGTGACTTCTGCATAGGGTACCCAGTGGTTGGGCACGTATTCGGGGTAGGTAACGGTACGGTAGTATTCGTGCCAGTTTCCGTCTTTATCCCGCCAGGCGTCCCGGACTTCGGTTTCTCTCCATTCCGTATGGGCGGGCACCAGGTAGGAGTCTACCTGCCAGGCGGTGAGGCGGGGCTGGATGTAGATGGCGGCGCCGCTGGCGATGGCTTTTTGGGGGATGGCGGTGTCCCTGTTCTGTATGATGGCGTCTTCTGTTTTTTCAGTGGATTCCAGTGAGCCCCGGGGTTTGGGGTTGGAAATGATAAGGGCCGGGCTTTTGACCTTTGAAAGTTTCCGGTAAAGTATTTCCTTCAGTTTCCATTCTCCTGCAGGGCTTATGTCATCGATGGCGGAGGTGTCCATTTCGCCCATGTAGATAGAGGAATGTTTTGAAAAGTCATAGGTGCTGTCTTTCCATTCGGTGTAGTCCGCCTGGGAAGGAGCTGCAGCAAGCAGGAGGAAGAAAGCAGTGAGGATGGCGATGATTTTTTTCATGGTTTTTCTCCTTTCTGTTTTCTCCATCTTATCATAAAAGGAGGGTTCGGGCATGAAAAAAGAGCTGCCGGATTTTCATTCAGCAGCTCTTTTTCAGGAATTAGAGACTTTTTGTTGCGGAGAGACGGACAAGGGCACGCATGAGGGCCAGTCTGGCGCGGTCCACATCGATTTCTTCGGTGCGGTGAGCCAGTCTTTCTTCAGCGCGTTTCTTAGCCGCCTGGGCACGGGCTACGTCAATGTTTTCTGCCAGTTCGGCCAGCGGAGCAATGACGTTGACTCTGCTGTTTTTGGTTTCAAGGAATCCGCCAAATACAGCAATGCGTTCCTCCTGGTCGCCTTTTTTCACGCGCACTACGCACATGGTAAGGGCGGCAGCAAGGGGAAGGTGGCGTTTCATGACAGCGAATTCGCCATCTTCCGCACGGGCAACCACCATGTCTACGCCGTCATCTTTATAGATGGCGCCGTCGGGACTGATGACTTCCACGTGCATAGGATTAGTAAGGGTATCAGCCATGGCTTATTCCCCTTTCTTCATCTTTTCAGCCTTTTCGATTGCTTCATCAATGGTGCCCACCATGTAGAATGCACCTTCCGGCATATCATCATGTTCGCCTGCAAGGATTTCCTTGAAGCCTCTGATGGTTTCTTTCAGCGGTACATATCTTCCCGGGGAACCGGTGAACTGTTCAGCTACGAAGAATGGCTGAGACAGGAATCTCTGGATCTTTCTTGCGCGGGCAACGATGACTTTGTCGTCGTCGGAAAGTTCTTCCATACCGAGGATGGCGATGATATCCTGCAGTTCTTTGTAGCGCTGGAGGATAGCCTGTACGCCGCGGGCTACTTCGTAGTGTTCTTTGCCCAGTACGTTCGGGTCAAGGATACGGGAAGTGGAGTCCAGGGGGTCAACGGCCGGATAGATACCCAGTTCTGCAATGGAACGGTTCAGTACGGTGGTAGCATCCAGATGGGTGAATACGCCTGCCGGAGCCGGGTCGGTGAGGTCATCGGCCGGTACATAGACTGCCTGTACGGATGTAATGGAGCCTTCTTTGGTAGAGGTGATTCGTTCCTGCAGTTCGCCGATATCGGTGGCCAGGGTTGGCTGGTAACCTACGGCAGACGGCATACGGCCCAAGAGGGCGGATACTTCGGAGCCTGCCTGTACGAAACGGAAAATATTATCTACGAAGAGAAGTACGTCCTGGTGTTCTTTATCACGGAAGTATTCTGCCATGGTGAGGCCGGTGAGAGCGACTCTCATACGGGCTCCCGGCGGTTCGTTCATCTGGCCGTATACAAGGGCTACCTTGTTCAATACGCCGGAGTCTTTCATTTCGCCCCAGAGGTCGTTGCCTTCACGGGTACGTTCGCCTACGCCGCAGAATACGGAGCAGCCGTTGTGTTCGGATGCTACGTTGTGAATCAGTTCCTGAATGAGGACTGTTTTACCTACGCCTGCACCGCCGAACAGACCTACCTTACCGCCTTTTGCGTATGGGCAGATGAGGTCTACGACTTTGATGCCGGTTTCGAAAATTTCAGCTGCCGGGGACTGGTCTTTGAAGGCCGGTGCCTGACGGTGAATGGGCCAGTAGTCTTTTGCTTTGACCGGTGTGGGGTCTTTATCTACTGTCTGGCCTAATACGTTGAAAATACGTCCAAGGACGCCGTCGCCTACCGGGGTTGCAATTGCACGGCCGGTGTCGACAGCTTTCATTCCACGTACCATGCCATCTGTGGAGCTCATGGCTACGGTGCGGACTACGCCGTCGCCGAGGTGCTGCATGGTTTCACAGATAACATCTACAGGAACGCTGCCTTTGTCGTCTTTTACATGGATTGCATTATAGATGGCAGGAAGTTCTTTGTCATCGTCGAAGGCGATATCGACTACGGCGCCGATGACCTGGACGACTTTACCTACCTGCATCTCCTGTTCATTTGCCATGAAGAAGCATTCCTCCTTAATCGATATAGGTTATTCCAGCGCAGCTGCACCGCCGACAATTTCGGAAATTTCGTTGGTAACCTGGGCCTGGCGTGCTTTGTTGTACGTAAGGTTGAGGTCGGCGATTCTTTCGGTAGCGTTGTCGGTAGCAGCGGACATGGCAGCCATTCGGCTTCCCAGTTCGGAAGCAGCAGACTGGAGCATGGCGTTGTAAACCTGGACCTGTACATATTCAGGGAGCAGTTTGGAAAGGACGGAGGCTGCATCGGGGAGGAACATATAGGGTTCTTCTGTCTGGAGCTGTCCTTCTGCTTCCTTGTCCGCATCTGCCGGGTTCTGGACGGGCAGAAGTTTTTCTACCTGTACCTGCTGGCGAAGAGCGGTGATAAATCTGGTGTAAATGATATAAACTTCATCCACTTCTTCCTTTACGAAGTAGTCAACCATTTCCTTGGCTACGTCGATGGAGTCCTGGGCCTGAGGTTTATCTGAAAATCCGAAGTGATAGGAGTCAAGATCATACCCGCGGAATTTAAGGTAGTTTTTACCCTGTTTGCCGCACACATAAAGTGCATAGGTAGAACGATCCTTACCGGAGATTTCGTGCATGGTCTGCTTCATAACGTTGGAGTTATAAGCACCGGCAAGGCCTTTATCTGCGCTGATGACGAGATATCCGACCTTCTTTACTTCACCTTCCCGAAGGAGGGGGCTGGTAAAACCGGGTGTTACCGAAGAAGCACGGCGCAGGAGCTCTCCGATTTTTTCAGCATAGGGACGGGAGCCGTTTGCCTTTTCTTCTGCTTTACGCAGGCGGGCAGCGGCAACCATCTTCATTGCTTTTGTGATCTGCTGGATGTTGGTGACAGATTTAATGCGCCCTTTTATATCACGCGTACTTTCCAATCAGATCACCCCTCTACCTTGTCAGACTTTTCAGCTTTGTTAGCTTTGTAGCGTTCTTTGAATTCAACAATAGCGGCCTTCAGTCTTTCTTCGTTTTCATCGGTCAGTTTCTTGTTCTTCACGATGTCTTCGCCGATTTCCGGATGGCTGCTGTGGAGGAATGCAAGGATCTGGTGTTCGAAGTCTACGACTTCATCTACACCGATGTCATCGAGGTAGCCTTTAACTGCTACGTAGATGGCCTGTACCTGGTCTTCGACGGGGTACGGGGAATACTGCGGCTGTTTGAGGACTTCGGTGGTTCTCTGGCCGCGGTCGATCTGTGCCTTGGTGGCAGGATCCAGGTCAGATCCGAACTGTGCGAAGGCTGCCAGTTCTCTGTACTGGGCAAGGTCCAGACGGAGGGTGCCGGCTACCTGCTTCATGGCTTTGATCTGGGCGGAGCCGCCTACACGGGATACGGAAAGGCCTACGTTGATTGCCGGACGGATACCGGAGTAGAAGAGTGCGGTTTCCAGGTAAATCTGGCCGTCGGTAATGGAAATAACGTTGGTCGGAATGTAGGCGCCTACGTCGCCTGCCAGGGTTTCAATGATCGGGAGTGCTGTAATGGAGCCGCCGCCCAGGTCTTTGGAGAGGCGTGCTGCACGTTCCAGCAGTCTGGAATGCAGATAGAATACATCGCCAGGGTATGCTTCACGTCCCGGTGGACGGCGGAGCAGCAGGGACATGGCACGGTATGCTACGGCGTGCTTGGAGAGGTCATCATAAATAATGAGGACGTCTTTGCCCTGGTGCATGAAGTGTTCGGCGATGGAGACACCGGAGTACGGTGCCAGGTACTGCATCGGGGAGCCTTCGGATGCGCCTGCATGGACGATGATGGAGTAATCCATGGCGCCTGCGGACTTCAGTTTTTCGTATACACGAACAACGTTGGAGTTCTTCTGGCCGATGGATACGTAAATACAAATGACGTTCTGACCCTTCTGGTTCAGAATGGTATCAATGCCGATGGCTGTCTTACCGGTGCCGCGGTCGCCGATGATAAGTTCACGCTGGCCTCTTCCGATAGGAACCATGGAGTCGATAGCTTTAAGACCTGTCTGCAGAGGAACATTAACCGGCTGTCTGTCGGCAATGCCCGGTGCTTTGATTTCAATGTCGCGGAATTCGTCGGTTTTGATTTCGCCTTTGCCATCAATCGGCTGGCCCAGTGCGTTAACAACGCGGCCGATAACTGCGTCGCCTACCGGTACCTGCATGAGGTGGCCTGTTCTTTTAACAGTGTCCCCTTCCTTAATGGTTTCGGACTTACCAAGAAGTACGGCACCTACGTTGCTTTCTTCCAGGTTCAGCGCCATTCCGTAAACGCCGTTCGGCAGTTCAAGGAGTTCGCCGGCCATGCAGTTCTGCAGGCCATAGACATGGGCAATGCCGTCGCCGACTTCAAGGACTGTACCAACTTCATCGACATTGAGGTCTACTTTGTAGTTTTCAATCTGTTTTTTAATGACAGATGTGATTTCATCTGAACTGATTTTCATTTCCTATAAGTCACCTCAATTATTGCATCATTTTCGCTTTCAGTGTCTGCAGGGATCTGGCCACGGAGCCATCGATGAGGCGGTCGCCCACCTGTACGGTGAATCCGCCGATCAGGGCTGCATCCACTTTCTGCTTCAGGAGAATCTTTTTGCCGGTCATGGCGGAAAGTTTTTCCTTCAGCGTTTCAGCCTGAGACTTGCTGAGCGGAAGGGCAGATGTTACCACTGCTTCTTCGACGCCCAGGCCCTGATGGGCTTGGGTTACGTAGTAGTCCACCATCATGGGGAATACATCGAAACGGTCTCTGTCCATAACCACGTAGCAGAATTGCAGGACAACCGGCTGTACCTTGTCTGCAAAGAGTTTTGTTAACGTATCTTTCTTGACATCCCTGGCAAGCAGAGGATGATTCAGAAAATCCTTGAGGTTCTGATTTTTGCGGATAGCGTCTGCAATCAGCACCAGATCTTCTTCTGTCTGTTTCAAGCTGTTCTGCTCAGCAGCGATCTCATAGATAGCACGTCCGTACTTTTTTGCAAGGATTACGTTCTTATCCATGATTACTTACCTGCTTTGCGGGCACCCAGCTTGGCGATGCTTTCCGCAATCAGCCGGTCGTTAGCTTCCGGCGTCATATTTTTGCTGATGATCTTAGCTGCAATTTCACAGGAGAGGCCTGCAACCTGAGATTTCAATTCTTCAAGAGCATCCTTGCGTTCTCTCTCGATCTGTTTGGTTGCGTTTTCCTTTTCCTTTTCAATAGCGGCATGAGCTTCTTTAATCTGGGCATCGGCCTGGACTTTGGCTTCTTTTACAGCCTTGTCCACGATTTCCTGGGCTTTAGCCTGTGCATCGCGGAGCTGTTCTTCATAGGATTCCTTCAGCTTTTCAGCGTCTGCCTTGGAAGCGGCAGCGGAGTCCAGATCATTCTTAATGCGGTTCTTACGTTCATCAAGAACTTTCAGTAGCGGTTTGTAGCAGAAATGACCAAGAATTGCACACAGAATAACGAAGTTGATGATCTGAATCAGCAGTGTACCATTCAGTTCTACCAATTCGATCCCTCCTTAAGTTAATATTGGATAATATTATTTAAGGAATGGGTTAGCGAATACGAGAACCAGAGCGATAACGATAGCAATAATCGGGATAGATTCGATAAGGCCGATGGCAACCAGCATGTTGGTAAAGAGCTTGCCGGCCATTTCAGGCTGACGGGTCATGCCTTCCAGTGCATGGGAAGCTGCTTTGGAGTCGGAGAAGGCAGCTGCGATAGATGCCAGGCCAGCGATGAAAGCGGCTGCGATAAGAGAATACTGTGCGACGATTGTCTGATCCATAATAATAATTCCTCCTGAGAATCACTTAAATATTTCCGGAGACGGCCGGTACCGATAGATTGACAAGCCGTTTGGACGGACGGTGCCGTGCCGTTTATTAAAGAGCGGCGCTCTGCTCCACCGAAGATTAGAGGCTTTCCTTCATGTACACGGAAGCCAGGGTGGTGAAAATGTATGCCTGAACTGCTCCGACAAACAAGCTGAAAGCAATCCAGATCATAGGTACGAACCACGGGCAGAGGAAATACAGAATTTCCAGCAGGATTTCGCCGGCCAGGATGTTGCCGAATAGACGCATAGCCAGCGTAACCGGCCTTGCAATCTCTTCAATCAGGTTCATCAGAACGAAAACCGGGAACGGTTCAAAAAAGTGCTTCAGCCAATGTCCAACACCTTTATTCTTAATGAAGTAGAAGTGAAGGAGCAGAGAACTGGCAATAGCCAGACCCAGTGTGGTGTTCACGTCATTGGTTGGTGAAGCAGTCAGATGCTCCGTAGGCAGAAGGCCGATCTGGTTGGCTGTAAAGATGAACAGGAAAAAGGTCAGAAGAATGTTGACTACCTGACGGTATTTATGCCCCAGATTGCTGTCAAACTGATTGCACAAACCTTCAATAAGCCATTCCACCATATTCTGCCAGCCGCCGGGAATCAAAGATTTGCCCCGGGTAGCGGCAAAGACAAGGATGAAAACGATAAGGGCTGTAAGCCATGTGGTAAAAATCGTGTCCATGTTCACAGACATGCCGAAAAGCTGCTCTACAACGTGTGTACCTGTGTGCAGATGCATAATCTCACCCCCTCTCTCTTACAAGGATGTCAAGAAAAAGTCCCTATTCCTTAATTAAACCGACCACGCGCTCTGCCAGAGTCGCGACGGGCAGTGTAAGTAAGCCACCTAAAAAGGCCAGTATATCCAGCGGGCTGAAAATCACCGCCAGGGCGCAAAGTATTTCCAAAATGAACCGCATTGTAGTGAATATGAATAGATGCTGTCCAATAAACTCCGGCTCCCTTTCAGCTTTAACCCACTGGTTAAACTTGACCACCATTAATTTATAGAAAAGTATATGGAAAAGAGTCCCCAGGGCCCAGGCAGCGCCGTAGGTCCAGCCCTTCCACGCAAAGAGGATTCCTGTGCCGACAATGAGAAATACAAGGAGAAACCTGGTCATGCGGGCTGCATAGGTTGGAAATGTAAGATCAAATTTCATGCTATTTCTTTCCCAGAATCTGTTTAATCACCGAATACATGCCGGACATGGCTCCTACAATGGAGAAAACGATGGTGCCGAAGGGAGAAGTCCCCAGGTATTCATCACATTTCAGCCCCAGCCAGAGGCCGATGCCGATGGAAACGAGGAGGGTGATGCCGGCGCCTGACGCCACTGCAATGCTGTGCAGCGGATCAAAATCATCGGGTGCTTTTTTCGAATCCTTCCTTTTTTCCATGTCTCTCCACCCTACCGGACAGGCCGGATTTGCATTTACAAAAATGGGCACGTTAAACACAAATTGCATTTATACTGTCTCAGTATACCATAACCATTGTCACTTGGCTATAAATTTAGTAGGTTTTTTGTCACTAATTCCTTCAATCCACAAAAGCGCGTCCACAATGCGCTCTGCCGAGCGGCCGTCGCCGTAGGGATTCACCGCTTCCGCCATGGATTTGTATTCCTTTTCATCGGTAAGAAGTTTGTAGGCTGTTTCGAAAACCTTCTCCTCATCGGTGCCTACCAGGCGGACAGTGCCGGCTTCCACCGCTTCCGGACGCTCTGTGGTGTCACGGAGCACCAGCACCGGTTTGCCAAGGCTGGGCGCTTCTTCCTGGATTCCGCCGGAATCGGTGAGGACGATGGCGCTTCTGGCCATAAGGTTTGTGAAAGGTTCGTATTCCATGGGTTCCACCAGATGGATGCCCGGCACCCCTTCCAGTTCCTCGGAAACCGCTTCCCGTACCAGAGGATTTCTATGAACCGGGAACACCACTTCCGTATCCGGAACCGCTTCCACCAGACGGCGCAGGGCCCGATATACATGGTGCATGGGGTCCCCCAGATTTTCGCGGCGGTGGGTGGTGACAAGAATCACCCGTTTATGCTCCTCAATGGCTTCGATTTCCGGATCCTCGAAATGGTAATCCTTCTTCACCGTATTCAGAAGGGCGTCGATGACCGTATTTCCTACTACGAAAATGGAGCTGTCCTTCTTGTTTTCACGGAGCAGATTTTCTCTTGCCGTTTCCGTAGGCGCAAAGTTCACATTGGCCAGAACGCCGGTGAGCTGGCGGTTCGCCTCCTCCGGATAGGGGGAAAGAAGATTTCCCGTCCGCAGGCCCGCCTCCACGTGGCCCACTTTAATCTGCTGGTAGAAGGCAGCCAGCGCCGCCGTAAAGGTGGTGGTGGTATCGCCGTGCACCAGTACATAGTCCGGTTTTTCCCGCTTCAGCACATCCTCCAGCCCCCGGAGCACCCGGGCGGTAATGTCATAGAGCGTCTGGCCGCTCTTCATGATGTCCAGATCATAGTCCACAGGAAGGTCGAAAAGATCCACCACCTGGTCCAGCATTTCACGGTGCTGAGCCGTGAGGCATACCTTCGTTTCGATTTCCTTGTGCTTCAGAAGCTCCCTGACAACAGGGGCCATCTTGATGGCTTCCGGCCTGGTGCCGAAAATGGTCATTACTTTCATACTATACCCTCTTTATTTAATACATTTCAAAGAAATGAAATTCACTTTTCTTCTTTTTTATCCTTCTTATGCTCCATCTGGTAGGGAGAAGGAACGATTTCCTTCATCACTCCCAGCTTTCTGGCCCAGAGGATGAAAAGAATGAGCGCAATCACCACGATGGCAATGCCCATGAGCGTACGCAGATGAATCACCAGCAGCGCCACACAGGAGAAAAAGGCGGTGAGCGCATACATAATGAGCACCACCTGCTTCTGGGTGAGCCCCTTGGCCAGGAGGCGGTGATGGAGATGGTTCTTATCCGGCGAAAAGATGGGAACGCCGCTGCTCTTGCGCCGGATGATGGCCAGGAACGTGTCCGTAATAGGCACCGCCAGCGCCACCAGCGGCACCACCAGCACCGCAGCAGCCGCAGTCTTCATGGAGCCCATAACGGAAACGGCAGCAATGATGTAGCCCAGGAACATGGACCCCGTATCCCCCATGAAAATCTTGGCAGGGTTGAAATTATACTGCAGGAATGCCAGGCAGGCACCGGTCATGGCCACCATGGCAGCAGCCGCCGTCCACTGTCCCATCTGGAAAGCCAGAAGGGCGATGGCAATGGAGGCGATGGTGGCAATCCCCGCCGCCAGCCCGTCCAGACCGTCGATGAGGTTCACCGTATTAATAAATCCGATAATCCAGAAAATGGTAAGAGGCAGGGAAATGATTTCCGGCAGATAGATGATACCCAGCCGGGGAATATGAATCCAGTCGATGTTGATGTTGAAAATCACCACCGGAATGGCAGCTGCAATAATCTGTCCCAGAAGCTTCACCTTCGGCGGCAGGGACACCACATCATCTGCAATGCCTACGATAATCAGGAACGTGGCCCCCAGCATGATGCCCACCATTTCATAGGTAAATCCGATGGTGGCAATGGCGGAAACCATGAAGCCCGCATAAATGGCCAGGCCCCCCAGCCGCGGAATGAGGCCGTGATGCACCTTCCGGGCGTCAGGCTTGTCCACGGCGCCGATACGGATAGCCAGGTTCTTCACCACCGGCGTCAGTACAAAGGTGACCACCAGGGCCGTCAGAAACGTGAACGCATAGGCGAACAACGTAACACCTCCTAAAAAAGACAATACTTCTAAGTTATTTTATCACATAGGCCGTATTTGTGAAAGAAGAGGGTGCGCGCCCTTTGGGCGCGAAGGGTTCTGAAGTTTGACCGGCCTTTGGCCGGAGGGTTATTAAGTTTGACGGGCCTGCGGCCCGAGGGTTGTGGTGGCGGCTGACGCCGCAGTATATAGAGGGCCGCTTTGCGGCCCGGGTTCAGAGGGTTAAAAAGGGAGGTTTACGGGGCTTTGCCCCGAAGGTTGTGGCCGCCTGACGGCGGCGGGTTGTGTTCGCTGCCACTCAAAGGGGCGACGGGCCTTTCAGGCCCGAGGGTTCCGGTATCGCCGCTTCGCGATGCACAGTGAACACATTTTGTAGAAGCGCCAGCGACGCGCAAAATGTACTGAGTCTTTTCCCTTTATGGACAATGAGTATGAAATCAGCGTTACGGATTTGCCCCTGCCCCACCGGTCATTCCGAGCGAAGCGAAGAATCCTGGTACACGGTGCATTTGAGACAATCGGCAATAAATACCGGCAATCGGCTGGGTCCGGCCTGATACCCTGGATTCATAAGCAGGAACGGCATTGCGATGATTAGCCGCCTTCGGTGGCTCTCCCCCTTTGGTGGCTTACGCCACCACCTTTTCCCCCTAACGGGGGCACTATGGACGTTAAGCATGGTTTCATATATACAACGCGGACAGCCGTATCACTCCACAGTCCCACTGTCTCACCGGCTCACCAGCTCACTAGTCCACCAGTCCACTAGTCCACCATTTCCCCATGTATGATATGATGGGTATATCATCAAAACCTGTTTCCCAAAAGGAGGAATTTATCTTGAATAAACCTATTGCTGCGGTAACTGCGGACACGCTTTTGGCGGATATGAAGCCCATCAACCAGAGGATGGCGGACTATGCGCCCCGGCCGCTTCTGAATGCTCTGGGAAAGGCGGGCATTCTTCCCATTATCATCGCCTATGACGACTATGCGGATCCCGAGGAATTTCTAGACACCTTCGACGCCCTGGTCCTCCCCGGCGGCCCCAATCCTTCGCCCCGCTTCTACGGAGAGGAGCCTTTGTGGTGTATCGGGCCTACCTATGAAAAGCGGGACCTTTTTGAAATCGCCCTTATCCATGCCTGCCTGAAGAGAGACAAGCCTATTCTGGGCATCTGCCGGGGCATGCAGATCCTGAACGCAGCCCTGGGCGGCACCCTCTGGCAGGACATGCAGGCCCAGAATCCCAAGGCCTTTATCCAGCACATGCAGAAGGCGCCGGGCAATATAGCCACCCATTATGTGGAAATCGAAAAGGACAGCCACCTCCACGACATCCTTGGCGACGGCCTTTACGTGAACTCCCGTCACAGGGAAGGCATCAAGAAACTGGCACCTTCCCTGAGAGCCGCTGCCCGTTCCAGAGACGGTATCATCGAAGCAGTGGAAAGCAAGGACAATGAACTCATCTGCGCCGTGCAGTGGCATCCGGAAAATATGGAAGGAAATGTCATGGACCCTCTCTTCCATGACTTTGCAGATCGGATTATCAGGATGAAATAAAGGGCCGCTTTGCGGCCCGGGTGCAAAAGGTTCTAAAGTTTGACGCCCGCTTTGCGGGCGAGGGTTCTTGGGTTTGACAGCGTCCTTTGGACGCTGAGGGTTGTGGTGGCGGCTCCGCCGCAGTATAAAAAGGGGGGCGCGGCTGACGCCGCAGGTTGTGGCCTGCTGACGCAGGCGGGTTGTGTAGAAGGGTTGTAGCTGAAAAGGTTCTTAGGATTGACCGGCTTCCAGCCGGAAGGTTCTCAGGTTTGACGGCCCAAAGGGCCGAGGATTGTGGTATCGCCGCCTTTGGCGGCGATGAGCTTTAATGCCGCCTGTCGGCGGCAGGCGTTACGGAAATTCCCTCCGAACGCAGTCATTCTGAGCCGCAGGCGAAGAATCTCGGTACGCACTGTGAATGATTCATTTATCATTAAATACCAGTCGGCAGGGAAGGATCGCTAAATGTAGAGGCTAAAGCAATTAGCTTCCGGCTGCCGGCTGAGTCCGACTTATACCTTTAGATTCATCAGCAGGAATCGCATTAAAGTGATTAGCCGCCCAAGGTCGGCTTTTCCCCCTTTGGTGCCTGCGGCACCACCTTTCCCCCGCTGTGCGGGGGCACAATAAAGCTCCGTGAAGTATTTCTATCATACTTTCTGCGCAGCCCGCCGGTGCTGTCGCAATAAAAAAAGAACTGTGAGCCCTTCTCTCACAGTTCTTTTTGCTTGTCAAATTCTGCTCATCATCAGCCCATGTCCAGGTTTTTCATGATACGGCTGAGTACGCCGCGGAATACCTGCATGTCGCTTTCCGGAATCCCTTCGTAGAAGGATTCGTCCAGGTCCTTGGACGCTTCCCGGCTGGCCTGTTCCACCTGTTTTGCCTTGTCCGTCATAAAGAGGCGGTATTTCCTGGCATCATCGGGCATCCTTTCCTTGCGGATCAGTCCCTTTTCAATCATGGACTTCACCATCACCGTAATGGTGGGATTGGTAAGGTGCAGATGATCTTCCAGCGTTTTCTGGGTAACCACTTCTTTTTTATGGGTAGACAAATAGGCAATAATGAGGGACTGCCTTGCGGTCAGGCCGAATTTCTTCATAATGCCTGACTGCCGAAGCAGCATCATTTTATGGGCCTGGCCCAGATTGTAGGTCAATCCCAGTTTATCACTTTCTTTTAGATCATCCGGTTTTAAATGAATCTGTCTTTTCATAACTCTCACCTTACTCTAAGACACCTGCAAAGCCTTTTCACCAGGTTTGCGGAAAATGTTTAAAATCGTATACAGTCTGATATTTCAGCTCGCATTCAGTGTTTTATACATTATACAATAAAATCATGTTCATCGTCAAAAAAAGGATTAAATTCTTTCTTGAAACGGATCCTTCACCTCATGCACATCCCAGCGGTCATCCCTGTTGATTTCTCCGTGATAGGTATGTTCTCCCAGGGTAATGAGGAAATAGACATGGCCCTGCCCTTCCCTGCGGACCACGGAAAAGGCATCCCTGTCCACATGACAGCTGCCTTTCCACATAATTCTCATATTCTGACGGATAGTCAGTGTCATCACATGGTTTTCCGATGTCATATGAAATTCTGTCATCCGTCCGAATCCATCATTGAAATAAAGGGTGGATTCGGATTCCCGGGCTGCTCCTTCCGAGGAGAAGGCAGAGGAAAACTGCATAGTACTGCCGCTTTGGGCCGGAACCGTTCCATTTCCTCCATCCACAGCTCCTGCCACAGCAGGCAGAAGGCAGAAGGATAGAAGCAGGCCTCCCATGATACGGTGTTTCATAAATGTAACCCCCATATATGAGATAGAATCCATAGTAAAAATTATATATATTTATTATAAATCATCTGCCCACGGAAAGAAAGGATATCCGTCTATGCAGGAGGAATCCGGAAAATCCCTGTATTATCAGTGTGTATCTGCTTTTCTTTCTGCAACTTATAAATATTTTTTATAGCAGTCTGTTTAAAATGTAAGCCTCATCTGGTACCATACTACATGTCCATGGGTGGAGCCGGAAACGCCTTCATTGACGAAGCCGAATCCTGCATAGTAATGGACCAGTTTATCCTTGCATGTAAGGACGATGCCCTTTTTCCCTTCTGCCCGGGCCTGTTTCTTAAAGGCTTCGATGAGCCGTCCTGCGCAGCCCTGCCTGCGGAAGGCAGGAATGGTGTTCAAGCCGAAGATCATCTGCCAGGCTCCCTTTTCATTGTGGAGGGACGCATCCTCATACATTTCATCCCGCAGATCCTTTTCTTCGGTGGTCATGCCGTCGATGAAGCCCACCAGTTTCCCGTCCCTGTATAAAAGGAGGAAATGGTTGGGATACACGGAAAGGCGCTCCCTGATTTCCTTTGCCGTAGCGGCTTCAGCTTTCGGGAAACATTCCGCCTCTACTGCCGCCAGCGCTTCCGCATCTTCCGGTGTGCCCTGTCTGATTTTATATTCTGTCATGTGTACTCTTCCTTCTCTTAAAATTCCGCAGGATGCCCCTGCGGAATTTTATTATATCATCTTTACCTTTTCAAAGCAGATGGAATGCACTTTCGGCTCCATGAGAAGATGGAAGCCGGCGATACTGCCTGTATCATCGGCGTAGAAGGTAAGGGGTATACGGTATAAATCCGTATCCTCCTTCACCTCATCCACCTGGAAGGTGTCGTAGTAGAGATGGGTCATAGGCCGGTCTTTCACTTCCCTTTCCTGAAGGAAAAGCCTGCCCTCCTTTTCCGTTACAGAGAAAGTGCCGTAGCCGGGGTTCCAATAGGCACCGGTGTAGTCCGAAAGGCTGTGGGAGAGGGGCCCTTCTGCCCGGCTTTCCGGCAGGCAGTCAAACTCCAGATGGTGATACATGTCCTCCGGCGCACGGGATTTCCCTGCCTCCGTATACATGCCGTACCAGTCCTCTTCCTCCCGTCCCAGGAAGGCATCCAGAAGAAAGCCCTGGGCTGCGAAAATCAAAGGATTGTCCGGCGCGTGGAGATTCATCAGGTACACCGCCCCCGATGACAGGGAAGGAATATAGAACTGGAAGGCGCTGTACCCTTCGATTTTTCCGGTGTGCTGCTGCACAATAGCGCCGTGGTATTCCATAATCCGCCAGCCGAAACCATATCCCAGGCTCCTTCCGCCCTTCACATGGGGATAATCCATGAGCATCTGGGGCTTATGCATTTCAAGGAAATCAGAAGGTGAAAGGAGGTAGCTGCCATCCTTCTCCCCTCCTTGTATATGAAGGGAAATCCATTTCACCATGTCCTCCGCCGTACTCATGACAGAACCGCAGGGCCCTGCCTGGTCAATGTTCCAGCGGGGAATTTCATGAAGGCCATGATCCCACCAAAAGGGCATGGCACAGTTGTCATCAGACGCCGCCTCGTCCATAAGGCAGAAGGTGCGGTCCATGCCAAGGGGCTCAAAAATTTCCTCCCGGAGAATGGTTTCCCACTTCTTCCCGGTCACCGCCTCCATAATGCCCCCCACCGCCGCATACATGACATTACTGTACTGGGCCAGGGTGCGGAATGGCGCATTGGGTTCCAGATATTTCAGCCGCTTCAGAAACTCCACCCGGGAAATGGAATTGTCCGGCCAGGCGCCGTCATGGCCGCCTACGCCGGTGCGGTGGCAGAGCATATCCCGAATGGTCACCATAGCCGACGCCTCCCTGTCCCAGAGGGCAAAGCCGGGAATGTAGGAAGAAATAGGTGCGTCCATATCAAGGAGCCCTTTCTCCGAAAGCTTCATCACCGCCAGGGCGGTCATGGATTTGCTGCAGGAACCGATACCGCTGATGGTATCCGTAAGGAAAGGATGGCCCGCCCTATCCCTTACGCCGAAGCTTTCCATATGAACCCGGCCCTTTTCGATGACCCCAAGGGCCATGCCGGGTATATCGTAATAGGTCATCATCTTCTCTATGAGATGGGAGAGTTTTTCGTAGTCAATAGTCATGGATGGCACCTCCTTATAAATGGTTCAGAGGATTCGGCCCGCCGCCATTTTATTGTCACCCCGCTTGCGGGGGGAAGGTGGTGCCGACAGGCACCAAAGGGGGCGGGCCCTTCGGGCCCACAGGTTGTGTGGAAAGGTTCTTAAGATTGACCGGCCTTACGGCCGGAGGGTTCTCAGGTTTGACGGGCCTTTGGCCCGAGGGTTGTGGATTGCCGCCGTTGGCGGCAATGAAGTATAAAGTCAGCGTTACGGAAATGCCTTCCCGCCCTCATCGTCAGAATACTGAGCTGCAGGCGAAGAATCTTGGTACGAGGCACATTTGAGGCAATCGGTATTAAACACCTGTCGGCGGGAAGGAGTGGAGTCATGCAGAGATGAAAGCAATCAGCTTCCGGCTGCCAGCTGCCGTCTGTCCGGCACGATACTATTAGATTCATAAGCAAGAACCGCGTTACGATGATTAGCGGCCTACGGCCGCTTTCCCCCCTTTGGTGCCTACGGCACCACCTTCCTCCACGGGAAAGCGTCTCACACGATTCTCAGGTCGCTAACGCTCCCCTACGAATCGTGTTCGCTTGCCACCTCGCTGAAGCGGTGGGACTATGGGTACTTACCAATATGTCACCGCTTGCAGGGTAGCTCAGTCAAGCAAGCGGATAGCGGACAGCCGACCATCGGCCTCACCCCAGCTCCGTAATCCTTGCAGGCACCGCGAAAGGTTTGCCTATCATAGGTACGGCGGCGATGAGTTCTTTGGTGTAGGGGTCCCTGGGGTGGCAGAGGATTTCATCGGAGGGCCCCATTTCCACGATTCTCCCCTTCTGCATGACGGCGGTGCGGTCGGAGATATAGCGCACCACTGCCAGGTTGTGGGAGATGAAGAGATAGGTGAGGTGGAGTTTTTCCCGAAGGTCCATGAGAATGTTCAGCACCTGGGCCTGCACGGATACGTCCAGGGCGGAGGTAGGTTCGTCCAGGATGAGGATTTCCGGATTGGTCATAAGGGCCCGGGCGATGGAGATGCGCTGGCGCTGGCCGCCGGAAAATTCATGGGGATAGCGATCCATTACGCTTTTCCGAAGGCCTACCATTTCCAGGAGCATTTCCGCCCGTTCCTTCCGGTGGGCTTCGGAAAATTCACCCATTACCCGGGCAGGCTCCATGATAATATCCCCTATTTTCATGCGGGGCGACAGGGAGGAGTAGGGGTCCTGGAAGACGATCTGTATTTTCTTCCGGATTTCCTTTACCTCCTTTTCCTTTGCATGGGAAATATCTTTTCCGTAAAGAAGGATTTCACCGCCGGTGGGCTCCGCCAGATGGATGATGAGGCTGGCCAGGGTAGATTTCCCGCAGCCCGACTCTCCTACAATGCCAAGAGATTCCCCTTTGGCAAGGGACAGGGTAATGCCGTTCAAGGCGTGTACTTCCTTTGATTTTCCCCAGAAGCTCCGGGTGTGGAAAGTCTTCCTTACGTTCTTGATTTCCAGTATGTCCATGTCACACCTCCTCGGGATGGCAGCAGTATACGGTATGGCCTTTTGCGATTTCCACAGACGACGGCAGGCCTTCCCTGCAGGCGGCGGTGGCCCTCGGGCAGCGGGGTGCAAAGCGGCAGCCCGCCATTTTTTCTGATGGATCCGGCACCATGCCGGGGATGGCAGTAAGCCGTTCATGGGTATTCTCTCCGGTGAATTTGGGCAGCGCCCCGATGAGGGCCCGGGTGTAGGGGTGGCAGGGTTCTTGAAGCACAGAGGCAGTGTCGCCGGACTCCACGATGTGGCCGGAGTACATGACGGAAATAGAATCGCAGATTTCCGAAATCACACCCAGGTCGTGGGAAATGAAGAGCACCGCGGTCTTCAGGTTCCGGCAGGCTTCTTTGATAAGGTAAAGAATCTGGGCCTGCACTGTCACGTCCAGGGCGGTGGTGGGCTCGTCGGCAATGAGAAGCTTGGGATGGCAGGAAAGGGCAATGGCTATCATGACACGCTGGCGCATGCCGCCGGAAAGTTCGTAGGGATAGCAGTGAATCACATCCTCCGCGTTCCGTATATGCACCTCTTCCAGCAGGGAGACAGCTTTCTTGAATGCTTCTTCCTTTGAAATTTTTTCATGGGTTCTGATGACGTCGGTCATCTGGGTGCCGATGGTAAAAACCGGATTGAGGCAGGTCATGGGCTCCTGGAAAATCATGGACACATCCCTTCCCCGCACTTCTTCCATGCTTTTTCGGCCAAGCCCCAGAAGCTGCCGTCCGCAGAGGCGGATGGAGCCGTCCAGCTCCGCCTTGCCTCCGCCGGGGAGGAGTCGGGTAACGGCAAAGGCGGTCATGGATTTTCCGCTGCCCGACTCACCCACCAGACCCATGATTTTTCCCTCTCCCACTTCCAGGTTCACATCATGGAGGATGGGAATCATACCCTTCTTGGACGGAAGGGATAAAGACAGGTGTTCGATTTCAAGTACATTTTCCATGTCATCACTCTCCGCTTCTCGGGTCAAGAATGTCTCTGAGCCCATCGCCTAAAAGGTTGAAGCCCATCACCGTTACCAGGATGAAAAGTCCGGGGAAAGCCGCGTACCACCACTGGTCAATGGCATAGACCCGGGCGGTGGAAATCATGGCGCCCCATTCCGGCATAGGCGGCTGGGCGCCAAGGCCGATGAAGCTCATGGAGGAAGCAATAAGGATGGCGTCGCCAATGCCCAGGGTCATCTGCACCATAAGGGGTGAAAGGCAGTTGGGCACAATGTGGTGGAGCACGATCCAGAAGGGAGAGGCACCGAAGGTTTTTGACGCCTTCACATAGGGCTCCTCCTTCAGGGACAGCACCTGCCCCCGCATGAGGCGGACGTAGAGAGGAATCCTGACGATGCACACCGCCAGCATGGTATTGAAAAGGCCCACCCCCAGGGCCGCCGTGAGAGCCAGGGCCAGCACCATGGAGGGGAAGGAAAGAATCATGTCCGTCAAAGCCATGATGATACGGTCCACCCTTCCGCCGCAGAAGCCGGAGAAACTGCCGATGGCCACGCCAATGACAGCGGCAATGATGACGATAGAAAGACCTACGGTAATGGAAATCCGGGCGCCGTAGAGAATGCGGGAGAAAATGTCCCGTCCCATTTCATCGGTGCCGAAGAAATGGTGCAGCGATGGCGCCTGCAGCCGTCCTGACACATTCATAAGATTCGGGTCCCAGGGGCTGATGAGGGGTGCCAGAATGCCCAGGAGGATGATGAGGAGCACAATCACCATACCAGCCAGGGTGAGTTTGTTTTTCAAAAGGATATCCAGGGATTTGTGGAAAAAGCTTTCCCGCTCCTCTAGGATTTCCTCCGCCTTCACATCGGTCATTTCTCATCACCTCCGCTGATCTGTGGATTCAGGATATTGTAAATCATATCCACCACCATATTAATCACCACATAGCCCACGGACACCACCAGGGTAAAGCCCATAATGGCAGGGAAATCCAGATAGGCAATGGAATCCATCACATATTTTCCCATGCCCGGCCAGCCGAAGATGGTTTCCGTAATGACGGCGCCACCCAGAAGCTCGCCGATGGTGAGGCCGGTGATGGTGACCGTCGGAATCAATGCATTTTTCAAGGCATAGCGGTAAATGATGCGGCGCCGCGGAATGCCGCAGGCTTTGGCGGTGCGGATATAGTCCTGTTCCAGCACGTCCACCATGCCGCTCCTCACCTGCCGGGCAATGATGGCCAGCTGGGCGTAGGCCAGGCAGAGGGCGGGGAGCAGCAGATGATGGATGGCGGAAATCACCACATCCATATTTCCTGCAATAAGTCCGTCAATCACATAAAGCCCTGTCACCTGCGGCGGCGGTGTAAGGAAGGTGTCCAGCCTGCCGGAGGCGGGGAAAATGGGAATCACTTTATAAAAGAGGATGAGGCATACCACGCCGGACCAGAAAAGAGGAATGGACACGCCTACCATGGAAATCACCCGGCTCACGTGGTCTATCCAGCTGTCCCGGTGCACCGCCGAGAGGACCCCCAGAAAGATACCAAAGACCACTGCAATCACCATGGCCGCCAGGGTCAGTTCCAGGGTGGCAGGGAAATAGCGGGCCAATTCGCCGGACACCGGCATCTGGGTGCGGATGGAAACGCCCATGTCCCCATGAGCCAGACCCTCCATGTACATGGCGTACTGGGTGAGCACCGGTTTATCCAGCCCCAGGGACTGGCGCGCCGCCTCCAGCGTCTCCGGCGACGCGTGAGGCCCCACCAGCATGCGGGCCGGGTCACCGGGAATGACATGGGATATGCAGAAAGTGACAATGGAAACGCCGATAAACACAAGGACGAGATGTATCAGTTTTTGAAATATAAATCTCCATGAAATCATAAGCCCTCCTTGTATGATATGACTGAAGGTTCTCAAGTTTGATGGGCCTGTCGGCCCAAGGGTTCTTAAGTCTGACAGCCCTGCGGGCTGAAGGTTGTGGTGGCGGCTACGCCGCAGTATGAAAAGGGGCGCGGCTTCGCCGCAGGTTGTGTAAAAGGGTCCTTAAGTTTGACCGGCCTTTGGCCGGAGGGTTCTCAGGTTTGACGGCGCCTGCGGCGCCGAGGGTTGTGGATTGCCCTTCGGGCAATGAATATAAAGTCAGCGTTATGTACTAACCTTCCCGCCCTCATCGTCATTCTGTGCGCCAGCGAAGAATCTCGGTAAGAATTGCTGATGACTCTTACTAGTCCACTATTCCACCAACTCACTAAAGAATCCCAGTCGGAGGGAAGGAGGCTGGAAGCAAAGGCAAACGCAATCAACTTCCGGCTACCAGCTAAGGAAGCGCTGATTAAATCATTGTCTGCTCTCATTCTTGAATTTTCATGCAATGCGAGGAATGGGATGACGAGAATAGCAAGCTATTTAAGGAGTCCCATGACGAAGCAGTGCATAAAAATTCTTATGAAAGCAGACTCTGTGAATTAATCAGTGCTTCCCTGAGCTTGGCCTGATGCCTTGGATTCATAAGCAGGAGCAGCATTACTGCGATTGGCCGCCTACAGGCGGCCACCCCCTATCCCGCTTCGCGGGACTTACCCAAAGGGAAGCGTGTCACTGGATTCTCAGTCGCCTTACGGCTCCCTACGAATCCAGTTCCCTTGCCACCCCTATTCAGGGGGCAGAATATGCCTCTCTATGTTTTCCTGCAGAACCATGTGACGCCATTACCCAGCACTCATAGTGTCCCCGCTTCCCGTGGAGAAAGGCGGTGACTGCGAAGCGGTCACGCAGCGGCTGGCAGGCAGCCGGCGATAACGCACGGGAACCGGAAAACTGTCCCACTATCTTATCCACTAGAAAAAGGGCTTTGCGGGAAAGTCCTTTTTCTAGGGAAGCACTGATTCATTCAGAAATTATTCCTTGGAAAGGTGTTCGAAATCGTACATGCTGTCCAGCATGGGGTTATAGGCGAAGCCCTTGATATTGGCTCTCATGGGGGTGAGCACCTTGGTCTGGAAGAGGAAGAGGTAGGGGGCGTCATCAAAGGCCATGTGCTGCACCTTCTTGTAGATTTCCGTTCTGCCGTCTTTGTCGGTCATTACCTCAGCCTCACGGAGGAGGGCATCCACTTCATCATTCTTATAGAAGGAGCGGTTGCCTGGCAGGCCCCAGTAGGAGGAGTCAAGCCAGTAGGAAAGGAAGAACTGGGGATCGCTATAGTCCGGGCTCCAGGTGCCCAGGGCCATCTGGAAATCGCCCTTGTCCGCTCTCTGGCGGAAGGTGGCCCAGGCCACTTTTTCCAGGTTCACTTTGATACCCAGCTGCTGCAGGTTATTCTGGATGATTAAGGCTTCCGCTTCGTCAAAGGCTGCATGGCCGGAGTAGAGCAGGTTGATTTCCGTCACGTTCTCTCCGGATTTGGCCAGAAGTTCCTTTGCCTTGTCCAGATTATAGGAATAGCCCTTGATGGATTCATCCTTACCCCACATGCCTTCCGGCACAGCACTGGTGAGCTGCTGGCCCCGGCCCTTCACAGCGCCATCGATGATGGCATTGTAATCAATGGCATAGGAGAGAGCCTGGCGGAATACCTTGTTGCTGGTGGGGAGTTTCTGGTTGTTCAGGTATACAATGGAGCAGAGGAGGGACGGATCTTCATAAATATGGATGGCCTTGTTATCCTTCAGCTGGTCGATCTGGTCCATGGGGATGCCTTCCGCAATATCAATATCCCCCTTCTCCAGCTGCAGACGCTGGGCGGAAGGATCCTTGATGCTGTTGAAGAGGATATGTTTGATGGCCGGCGCTTTGCCGGAGTAATTCTTCTGCACATCCAGCTTGATGGACTGGCTGGGGGTGTAGGAAGTAATTTCATAGGCACCGGAACCCATGGTGTGGGTAGCCAGGTAGGAAGAACCCATGTCGTTGTCCTTGGCCTGGTCCATAACCTTCGGATTCACAATGGAGGAACCGTTCACAGCCAGGGTGTAGAGGAAAGGAGCAAAAGGCTTGGCCAGCTGGAAGACGACGGTCTTATCATCGGGAGCTTCGATGGATTTTACCACCTTGAAATAGTCGGAGGGCCCTTTCTTCATTTTCTGTACACGTTCAATGGAGAACTTCACCGCCTTGGCATCCACCGGAGAGCCGTCGGCAAACTTATGCCCCTCATTCAGGGTAAAGGTCCAGGTGAGGCCGTCATCGCTGACAGTCCAGGACTTGGCCAGGGAAGGCTCCACTTCCGTAGTGGCCTTGCCGTCCACTACCTTGTATTTCACAAGCCTTTCATAAGCGGGATAGGTAATCTGCCAGCCCTTGTTATCCATGGTGACTGCAGGGTCCAGGGTTTCCGGATCCACCGCCATGCCTACCACAATGGTGTCCTTCGGTACGGACCCGCCGCCGGAAGCGCTTCCCGACTGTCCGCCGCCGCAGCCGGCAAAACCAAGAACGGTCAGTCCCAGCAGGGAACCGGTAATTACAGCTTTCAGAAGTTTTTTCATAATCTCTCCCCCTTCGGAAGCACCGATCCGCTCATAGAGTCTGCTTTCATAAAAATTTTTATGCACTGCCGCGTCATGGGACTCCTTAAATAGCTCGCTATTTGCGTCATCCCATTCCTTGCATTGCCTAAAAATTCAAGAATAAAAGCAGACAATGAGTGAATCAGCGCTTCCTTACGAAAAAAGGCCGCAGTCATCGAAGATGAATGCAGCCTCTTTGCCATAAAGACGCAAAAGCCCTTCTTACCTTGTGGTAAAAAGGGCTCCGTTGTCTCTTTATCAATATACATAAGTATAGCGAATAAGTATGAGATTGTAAATAGAAAATTTTATCTTCCATCTATCTTCTATCATCTATCATCTATCTCAGCACATCCTCCAGATACCTTTCGCCGTTCCACCAGAAAATCTTCTCGATTTCCTCTTCCTTAAAGCCGCCCTTCTTCAAAGCCTCCGCCAGGCGGCCCATTTCAGAAGCGTCCTTCAGCTCCAGTTTCGGCTCGATACCGTCGAAATCGCTGCCCAGAGCCAGTACGTCAATGCCGCCCACATCCCGGATATGGCGGGCGTGACGGACGATATTGTCCAGGGTGGTTACGTCTTCGGTGCCCGTAAAATGGTTGGCAAAGTTCAGGCCGATAAGGCCGCCCTTTTCACCGAAGAGACGGATAAGGTCATCGGGGAGGTTTCTTCTGTGGCCGGTGACGGCCCGGGCATCGGAATGGGACGCCATAGGCGCCACATGGCAGGTCATGAGAACCTCCCTGGTGCCCTCATCATTCAGATGGCTGGTATCCACAATCATATGAAGGCTTTCCATGGCCTTAATGATTTCCCAGCCCTTTTTCGTAATGCCCCCTTCCATGCCATTGGGAAACCCGATTTCATTGGGATAGTTCCAGGTGAGAGTCATAAGCCGCACGCCGTCTTTGTACATGCGCTCCAGTTTTTCCACGCTGCCCCCTGCCGCTTCCCCGCCTTCCACCGAAAGCAGGGCCCCTATCTTTCCCTCTTCCTCCGCTTCCCGCAGATCCTCCCGGCAGCGGATGGGGCAGATGAGACGGTGCCAGGTTTCCATTTCTCTGCGGAAGGTGCCCAGCAGATCCTCATACCGTTTCCACACATCCGGCGTTTCCTTCTTGTCCACCCAGAGGGCAAAGTCCTGGATGAAGCAGCCCCCTTTTTTCAATTTCTCCAAATCCACATAAAGGGAATTCTTCAGAAGACTTCCCTTCTCCGGATGATCATGGAGCTCCGTTATGGTATCGCAGTGGAAATCAATGTATTTCATAGTACCGCCCCCATCAAATCAAAAAGGCGCCGGTTCCTCCAACCGCCGCCCTGCAGATATGTACTTTTCTTCCTGTATCATACCATTGGCAGGGAGCGTACACAAGCCCTTTGCATTCGCTCCCGCCTTCCTTATAATGAGGATAGATATTTCATGAAAGGAGATTACCATGAAACTGTCAGATCTGCCGCTTACCGAATACAGCAGGGAAGAAGGGCTCATTGCGCCAGACTTCGAAGGCCTTCCCCTCCGCCTTCCCCGCCGCTGCCTCATGGCCTTTCTGGGTGAAAAGAGGATTGCCGCCTTTGCGGAAAGCAGGAAAGGAAAAGTCATTGGCTCCTTCCTCTCCCTCACCAAGCCCTTTCCCCTCTATGAAATCCCCGGGAAAGAGCCCCTTCTTCTGGTGCAGGCCCCTGCCGGCGCCTCCTCCGCCGTCCTCATCGAAGAAAGGCTCTTCGCCTACGGCGCAGAAAAGGTGCTCGCCATCGGCTGCTGCGGCTCCCTCACAGACATTCCGGAAAACTGCTTCTTCCCCATTGAGAAGGCCCTTCGGGACGAAGGCACCTCCTTCCACTACCTGCCTCCCTCCCGGTTCATCGAAATGGACAAGGCGCCCCTTCTCCATCTGAAGGACTATTTCAAAAAGAAAGGCCTCCCCTTCCGCCCCGCCGCCACCTGGACCAGCGACGGCTTCTTCAGGGAAACGGAAGAAAAAATCCGGCGCCGCCGGGAAGAAGGCTGCGCCCTGGTGGATATGGAAGCCAGCGCCCTCGCCGCCTGCGCCCGCTTCCGGAAAAAGGAATTCGCAGAAATCATGTTCACCGCCGACACCCTGGCATCCCTTGCCCACGACCAGCGCCGCTGGGGCCGCGAAAGCCGAAACGCCGCCCTTGTCATGGGTATGGAAGCGCTGGAAGAAATATAAGGGGGGCCGCTTCGCGGCCCCGGGTTCAGAGGGTTCCCCCTCCCTTATTGTCCCCCCCGCTTCAGCGGGGGGGCAAGGGAACTGGATTCGTAGGGAGCCCTTGGGCGACTGAGAATCCAGTGACACGCTTCCCTATGGGTGAAGGTGGTGCCGCAGGCACCAAAGGGGGCTGGAACGAAGGGTCCGGGAAGAGAGGGCCGGTTCAGAGGGTTGTGGCTTGCCCTGCGGGCAATAATTATAAAGTCAGCGTTACGGGATTGCCCTTCCCGCCTTCATGGTCATACTGAGCAAAGCGAAGAATCTTGGTACGTGGCACAGAGGAAACCATAGCCGGTAAATACCGGTCGGCGGAAAGGGCCGGCTTATTCATAAAGACAAAATAAAAGGGGCTGTGAAAAAATGATTTACATTTTTTCACAGCTCTTTCCTTATTTCCCCAATTCCTTCAGCAGATCCTCCACATGGGAAGAGGCCTTGACTTTTCTGTATTCTTTGACCAGATTTCCTTCCTCATCGATGATGAAGGTGGAACGCTCAATGCCCATGTATTTCCGGCCGTACATGCTCTTTTCCTTCAGCACGCCGTAAAGGTTCACCACTTTTTCTTCTCCATCGGAAAGAAGAGGGAAATTCAGCTCATTTTTATCACGGAAATTGCAGTGCTTCTTCACAGAGTCCCGGCTCACACCGATGACAGCATAGCCCAGGGCTTTGAAATCCGCCAGGTGGTCACGGAAAGCCTTGGCTTCCAGGGTGCAGCCTGACGTATTATCCTTGGGGTAAAAATAAAGAATCACTTTCTGTCCTTCATAATCATGAAGGGAAATATCCTTCCCGCTATCAGAGGGCAGGGTAAAATCCGGCGCCTTTTTACCAATTTCAAGTGTCATGGAAATGCCTCCTTGTAATTCGATTTCTATCAATATAGTATCACAAAGGAGAGAGAAAAGGAAGGAGGGGCGTTTCTATGAACCGCATTGTCTCTACGCTCAGCAGGAAACCTTTCGCTAAGAGTTTCCTGTCGCGGTGACTCACTACCGTCCCCACGCTCAATGGGAAACTTTTTGCCAATAGTTTCCTGTCTCCATGAACCGCCATCGTTCCCACGCTCAATGGGAAACTTTTCGCATATAGTTTCCTGTCGAGATGAACCACATCGTCCCCACGCTCAATGGGAAACCCTTCGCATATAGTTTCCTGTCGCGGTGACTCACTACCGTCCCCACGCTCAACAGGAAACTTTTCGCCAATAGTTTCCTATCTCTATGACCCACATTGTCCCCCCGCTCAGTAGGAAACCTTTCGCGTATAGTTTCCTGTCTCTATGAATCACCACTATTCCCACACTCAATAGGAAACCCTTCGCATATAGTTTCCTGTCGCGGTGACCCACCACTGTCCCCACGTTCAACAGGAAACCCTTCGCATATAGTTTCCTGTCACGGTGACCCACCACTGTTCCCACGCTCAATAGGAAACTTTTCGCATATAGTTTCCTGTCGCGGTGACTCACGACTGTCCCCACGCTCAATGGGAAACCTTTCGCAAATAGTTTCCTGTCTCTATGACCCACCACTGTTCCCACGCTCAACAGGAAACTTTTCTCCAATAGTTTCCTGTCTCCATGAACACGCCATCGTCCCCCCGCTCAATAGGAAACTTTTCGCCAATAGTTTCCTGTCTCCATGAACACGCCATCGTCCCCACGCTCAATAGGAAACCCTTCGCGTATCGTTTCCTGTCTCCATGAACCGCCATCGCCTCCCCGCTCAATAGGAAACCTTTCGTGAATAGTTTCCTGCCCCAATGAACCACGACTGTCCCCACGCTCAACAGGAAACTTTTCATCCACAGTTTCCTGTCCCCTGTCACGCCGCTGTTCCCACGTTCCGCCAGAAAGAGTATAATAGGATAAAGACTATCATTATAAAGAAGCGAGGAATTATTTATGAAAATAGCCATTGCCGGTACCGGCTACGTAGGTCTTTCCAATGCCATTCTCCTTGCCCAGCACCATGATGTGACTGCGGTGGACGTAATCCCTGAAAAGGTGGACATGGTGAACAGGAAGGAGTCTCCCATTGCCGATGCCTATATTGAAGACTATCTGAAAAACAGGGAGCTTTCCCTCACAGCCACCCTGGACGGGGACAGTGCTTATCGGAATGCGGAGCTTATCATTATTGCCGCTCCCACCAATTACGACGACGTAACCGGCCGCTTTGACACCAGGGCGGTGGAGTCCATTCTTACCCAGATCCGCCAGGCAGGTTCCAAAGCGGTGGTGATTATCAAATCCACCATCCCCATCGGCTACACCAAGAAAATTTCCGCCCGGTATCCCGAGCTTTCCATCCTCTTTGCGCCGGAATTTCTTCGGGAAGGGAAGGCCCTTTACGACAATCTCTATCCCTCCCGCATTATCGTAGGCATTCCCAAAGGGAAGGAAGCCCTCCTCCCAAAGGCCCGGCTCTTTGCTTCCCTCATGCAGGAAGGAGCCATTAAGGAAAATATTCCCGTGCTCATTACAGGCTCGTCGGAAGCGGAATCCATCAAGCTCTTCTCCAATACCTTCCTGGCCATCCGCGTGGCCTATTTCAATGAAATCGACACCTACGCCGAAGAAAAAGGACTGCATACCGCCGATATTATCAAGGGCATGGGCTATGACCCCCGCATCGGCGATTTCTACAACAACCCCTCCTTCGGCTACGGCGGCTACTGCCTGCCCAAGGACACCAAGCAGCTTCTGGCCAATTACAAGGATGTGCCGGAAACCATGATCCGTGCGGTGGTGGAAGCCAATGAAACAAGGAAACAGTACATTGCGGACCACATCGCCTCCCTCTCCCCCAGACTGGTGGGTGTATACCGCCTCACCATGAAGAGCGGCAGCGACAACTTCCGCTCCTCCGCCATCCAGGGTATCATCGATAGGCTGAAGGAAAAGGGAATCGACCTTATCATTTATGAACCCACCCTGGACAAGGATACCTTTGAAGGCGTGCCTGTCACCCATGACCAGGACGGTTTCCGGAAGACATCGGACATCATCCTGGCCAACCGGGTAAGCGAAGATCTGCTTCCGGTGAAGGAAAAAGTGTATACCAGAGACCTGTTTTCAAGGGACTGAATGGGGCATCTTTCTTAGGAAAACCTGAATGTGCTTCCATTGTACCGGATTCCTGATACACTCCCCGCCCCATCACTATATCTAGGGAAGCACCGATTAATTCATAAAGTCCGCTTTTATAAGAATTTTTATGCACTGCTTCGTCATGGAACTCCTTAAATAGCTCGCTATTCGCGTCGTCCCATTCCTTGCATTGCATAAAAATCCAAGAATAAAAGCAGACAGTGATTGAATCAGCGCTTCCCTAAAACTACCAATGATAATATTATCACATATCACTAGTTTTAAGAATCTGAAAGCAATTGATTTAATTGATTTAATCCGCTTATTCGAACCTCATACATCTTTTTCAGTGGTTCCTTTTCATCCGTCTGCCTGCGAACGAACGCCTCTTTCTTTGTTTCCCCTTCGGCCTTAAGCATTTTATATATGCATATATCCTTATTAGTGGCATTGATAAAATCATTATATACTTTTATTTTACTAACATATGACCCGGTTATTTCATTCAAACTACTAACAATATAGCTAAACTTCTCATTTGTAAGCGTATCGTAATATGATTGATTGATAATTTTCTCATTCGAGGTAAAAACTGGCAGCACGCCTGTTTTAGCATATCCGGTAATACCATATGTATATATATAAGGATAATCAAAATATAAAGAAAAGCAGTGGGCCTCAATAACAACATCGGTCAAATTGTCAATTAACACCATATTGGAAATTAATTTATATCTAAAATCGCCATAGTATTCGGTCTTATCTAATTTAAAAGAATTAACATTAAGAAAGACAAGAATCACTGTCAGGATACACGAAAACAAGAGCCTCCAAATCAATTGCTTTGCTCCTTTCTCCCTTATGGATATGTATATTTTCATTATTAGCTTTGATTTATGCCCATTTTTAAAGCATTAAATATCCCCAGTACATAACTTTCTCAGCCACCAAATCCCTGCATATAATCATTTAAATTTTCAATTGAGTATGAAACATCATAAGTAGTTTTATAAGCGAATGTTTCTTTTGCCCCGGACTGTTGTAATTCATAAGCCGCCTTTAAGAAATCACCTAATACAGCTTCTTTTCGACCAAAATCATAATAATCCGTTATCGTTATTTTGGCCTGAACTTCACTATCAGTGATTTTAACAGATGCAATTGCCGTTGCACTACCTAACCCCAATGTAGTATCCAATCCTTTACTATAAAAGTAATAACTGTCCACATATGTAGGAATAGTGATGTTCCCATCTCTATATGCATTGCGAATCGTATTTGCTATAATGCATAAATTCATATTTTCATTATATTTTAAAGCCTTATTTATTGATGAGGCTTCTCCAAATTCAACTATTCGTAATCCATCTTTATATTCAATGTTAGTAATACCATGTCTATGGTCATCTCCATCAAGGTAATATCCCAAAAGGCTTGTAGCAATAGGCAATTCCCCATACTGACATGCCTGCTCATATCTTTCTTTTAAAATAACTTCATCATTACTAATATCATCAGGCGAATACACCAAAGGATCTATTGATTGTTTTACCTCTTGATAAGTTTCTATATAAAGTTCTTTCTGTTTTCTCCAAGCCTCTTGTCTTTTATCTTTCGCATGCTCATTAAGTTCCAAATTCCACTTAGCTCCCATCTGGGCGATATATCCACCTATCTTCTTATCATTGGAGATGCTTCCCACAATCATGCCTAATCCGGCTGCAATCATCTGTGCTTCATCGGGATGGTTTGCTGCCCAGCCTTTTGGCATATGGTCATGCAGGTATCCCATGGCGTATTCCTGCACACCGCCGGAAAGGATGCCGGCAAGGGCACTGCTTCCAGCCGCTTTGCTGGTCATGGCGCCAAGAAGGCCATGGAGGGCGGTCTTTTCTATAGAACCTTCACCCCAGCCGTTTCTTGCAGCCAGTTCGTGAATGGCTTCATTGCCTACGATGCTCATTTCTTCTACCAGCTGTTTCCGCTCTTCTGCCTTTGTCTTGTCAAAGATGGTTTTCAGCTTGTTCAGGCTGTCCCTGATATTTCTATCCAGTCCGGTGACATCCTGTTTCTGGTTCTTTGTATCGGTAATAACGATTTTCCCCGGTGCCATGGCTGCTTTGGTAGTAGAATCAGCTTTTCCTTTGGTCGCTGCTGACGGCACACCTAAAAGACCTCTTTCATTGAGAGGAATGCGGTTTCCATCGAAAGTTCCGATGACTTTATCGCTTTCGTTATGGGTATTCATACCCGGTTCTTTATCGTACCGGCTGTTTTCTTTAGAAGATGGGATGTCTTTGTTTACATTGCCGCCCAGTTTGGCCGTATAGGAAATGCCACTGCCGCCGGATGTGTAATCAGCCTTGTTCTCTATATCTTCCCAGCTTAAAGTCCCGGTGCGGAGTGTATTCTTATCCACGCTGCCTTTGCTGTCTATGACAGCACCTTTAAGGTGAGTATTGTCTTTGACGGAAATATCATAACCTTCCTGACCTGCATAGATTCCAGCCTGTTCTTTGACAGATGCATAGTCAGAATCCGTATAGCCTCTGGCCGTTTCTGCAGAGAGGTAGGGTTTGTCCAGCTTTTTATGGCCTGCGCTGTCTTTGAATACATCGCTTGCCAGAGCCCCGCCTTTCACATTACTTCTGCTCTTATAACTTTCGGTGTCCTGCAAACTTTCTATACGGAGACTGCCACCGGTTGCAAGCACTACTTTACCACCTTCCATGCGGCTTCCTGTCATGATTGTGTCATTGCCACCGGATACATGGAGGGTATTTTCTGCAGAAACTTCGCTTGCGGTATGAGTCAGAGATGCTGCATTTTCCATGCCTTTGGAGGATTGTCCATAAACCTTGACTCCTGAAAGGCCGCCGATGCCCCAGGAGGTGGAAATACCGCCGTTCTTTGTCTTTTCATGAATATCCATTTCACTTCGGTTTTCGGCAGCAGTCAGCCGGATATCTTTCTCCGCTTCCAGGTCCACATCTTTGCCCTGGATTGTGGAGCCGTGGATGGACAGATTTTCTCCGCTCCGGATATCTGCCTTTTCTTTGGCCGTAAGGGTAGATGACTGTGCCTGTGTCTCATAGGAAGAGGCTTTGGATGTAGAGGATACAGAGCTGAACCCTACATCCACTGCCAGACCTGCTTTGATTTTGCCTGCACTGTCAAAGTTGCGAATAGCGGTACGCCCATTCATACCGGCATCAGCCATATAGAGGTTCTTCAGTCTTCCATCCTGAACCTCACCAGATTTCTGCAGAGGCTGAATCACGCTGTTCACACCGCTGACAAAGCTGCCTCCCAGGGATACACTGAGCCCGCTTCTCTTGTACTCATGTTCTTCTTTATTGGTGTATTCATTATCCTTACTGGTGATAGTCACGTTCTTTCCGCTAACCGCCAGGTCCTTACCGGCTGAAACGTGGGAGGCTTCTATATCTGCATCTTTCCCTGCGCCGATACGAACGCTTCCTTCCACGCTGCCTATGGTGCTTCCTACCTGTTCTACGGCTTCACTGTCATAGCGGTCTTTTCTCTTCTCGCTGCCCATAGTAAAGCCCAGACCGCCTCCGGAGAGGAGGCCCCTCTTTTTGACGGATTCCCGGTAGGTGCTGCCGCTTCTTTCTTCAGCGCTGTCGGCCTTGAAGTTTCTTCTGGCCAGAAGGGTGGTATCCTTATCGCTGACGACGGCGCTTCCTGTGATGGTCATGTCTCTTCCGCTTTCCATATGGGTTTCATTCCCGGAGATAAGGCTTCCTCTCACAGTGTCCGTCGTCCCTGCTTCATAGAGGTCTTTGGTCTTGGAAGAGAGGAGACCGGATACGTGGGAGTGGTATTCGTGGTGTTCCTTTTCATCACAAACTTACTCTCTGCTTTTGGGGCAACACATTAATATAATATATAAGTTTCCCATCATCTGTCTGCTTCATATGAATCTCATTAGCAACCATAAAAGTAATTTCAAAGCAATATTCTGTCTTTTCCCAACGATAAGTTATTGAATTTAGCGCATTGGTAGAATAATTAAAATTATTAACACGACCTCTATATTCCCATCCCTCTCTGTGTAATTCATCTCCATAAAAGCGTAAAATGCTGTCTTTATTTTCAGTAGTTACAAATTGTTTCATCAAGTGATAATTATTAGGTGTCCTCCAAATCACATTCAGCACTTTCCCCAATGACTCATAATTTTCCATGTCATGAATATACTTCACTTGCGGACAGAGCTCACGTGATGTCCTATCTCTTCCACTGTCATTTATTCCACTCAAAATGATATATGGAACAATCAAGAATAACATCCACGATAAAATCCTTTTAATCCACTTCTTACCTCTCATATTTATACAATTCGGACTATATAATTGTTTTATATGCTTTCCTTGATTCTCTTGCCTATTTACATTGGTTGATATAATAAATGATATTAGTTTTTTATCATTTTATCTTTCCTTTTTTAGCAAAAGCCTTATCCAAATAGGCACATCATCTTCTGGGATTTCATCTGCGACATCATAACTTGCGCCTATTTAAGGAATTTTTCTTACCCAGACGGCTGTTCTCTATCCGGTCGGCTGCATCCCAGTCTCGTGCCTTTTCCCACATATTTGCACTTTCTGATGCATTATGTCGAAGGCTTTCTACTACATACCCAGCATCCTTCTCCTCTCGGATTAACTGTCCTGCAGTCTGACCTGCCTGAAGAGCATACAGTCCTTTAAGGCGGGCATCTTCTACTTCTCCTGCCCGCATCAGCGGTGCTGCAATGGAATGAACCGTCTCTACGGTTCTGCCTCCCAGGGATACGCTAAGTCCGCTCCTTGCCATTTCATGCTTTTCCAGGGAGCTGTATGTATTTTCTGTATGCTGGAGATTGACGTTTTCTCCGCTGATGGAAATATCTTTTCCCGCAGTCACTTCACTGCCTAAAATGGCAGCATCTTTCCCCGCGCCGATGTGGACGCTTCCTTCCACGCTGCCTATGGTGCTTCCTACCTGTTCTACGGCTTCACTGTCATAGCGGTCTTTTCTCTTCTCGCTGCCCATAGTAAAGCCCAGACCGCCTCCGGAGAGGAGGCCCCTCTTTTTGACGGATTCCCGGTAGGTGCTGCCGCTTCTTTCTTCAGCGCTGTCGGCCTTGAAGTTTCTTCTGGCCAGAAGGGTGGTATCCTTATCGCTGACGACGGCGCTTCCTGTGATGGTCATGTCTCTTCCGCTTTCCATATGGGTTTCATTCCCGGAGATAAGGCTTCCTCTCACGGTGTCTGTCTTCCCTGCTTCATAGAGGTCCCTGGTCTTGGAAGAGAGGAGGCCGGATACATGGGAGTGGTATTCGTGGATGGTTTCGTGATGTTCCTTTTCATCCATCATAGAGATATCTTCACCGGCAGTCAAGGAGATTTTTCCCTTTTCGGAAGTAATGCCGCTGCCTTTCAGGGAGATGTCCTCCCCTGCTTTAAGGCGCACTTCGCCTGCAGAGGAAATCAGGGTGCCTTTCACTGCTTCATCTTCTGTTTTGAGACGCTGGTAGTAGGAACCCTTCCTTTTCCCTACGGAAGCATCTTCTGCATAAAGGTCCTTTTCTGCGGTGAGGCGGATGTCTTTTCCTGCTGTCATGTCTGCTTTGTCATCCGCTTTAATGGATGCGCCGGAAAGGGTGATGGTATTTCCTGCGCTGATAGAAAGATTTTTTGCAGAAGCTTCCGCTTCGGTATACTTTCTTTCGTGGATGGCTGCCGCCGAATCTATGATTATAAACATACAAAAATAATACAATATCCCATCTATCATTACATTGTTAGCGATTTACACAAATCCCTCTTTCCAATGCAGTTCATTTATTTTGTATTTATCAATGTAAAATTCACCACCAATAGCCGGCTGGCTATGGAAAATAAATATATCCCAGGTTTTATAAAACTCCAACATTGCATTAGCTCGTTCTAAGCTCGAAAATATGCCTAAACTTCCGCCTACATCATATGTATTATCAATGGAATAGCCATATCCCAACACAAAAACCTCCTCACAAGAGAAATCGGCTTGATTTAAGCAGGGGCTTCCCTGGTCAAGAATAAACGTCTTTATCCTGAAATCATTGACTGAGAAGTTTTGAAATCCCGGCAAATTCAAATAGAGATTAATGGCGGAGAATGCCACGCTTTTATCTGCAAATACTCCCAGTAAAAATTCTTCTCTGTATGTTAAATCATTATGCTTCTTAGAATAGCTGAAAATCAATTCGTAAGCTTTATTCATCTTTTTCTCCTGTTCTTTTTATACTTTTATCTCGATCTACATGCTTTTTCAATTTATTATACTCAGACCCCGGCCCAGTTGGATAATTTCCAGCACCATATCTATCATCTAAGACACGCTTAGCAAACTCCTTTCCACTCTCACCTGATAATGGACTATATCCTTCATAAGCAACCCAAGAAGGAATATCCGAAGCTTTTTCCTTCTCCGTTTGCCTTGCCTGAAGAGCAATAAATTCCGGAAACCACTCTTCATTATTTATAATAAATTCACAAGTTTTATAGCTTAATTCTATGATTCATCTGCTATCTCCCAAGATTACGATTTGTGATTCTGAAGAATCTGGC
>ERZ1034920.412-NODE-412-length-34982-cov-6.227618_pt1 | contig 34982 bp, 43 predicted proteins | sample MGYA00520688_ERZ1034920 | MGnify/ENA primary metagenome ERZ1034920 (study PRJEB33766, sample SAMN09781785) | gut metagenome | biome: gut microbiome | host: Homo sapiens | place: Madagascar | study: EMG produced TPA metagenomics assembly of the PRJNA485056 data set...
ATAGTCTCCGGTTGCCGAAGATGCGCCATAGGCTCCGGTTGCCGAAGATGCGCCATAGGCTCCGGTTGCCGAAGATGCGCCACAGGCTCCGGTTGCCGAAGATGCGCCCTGCTTATCAGACTCTTTAGCGCTCTCCTTCGCATTCTCAAAAGTATAATCAATCGCTGCCTTTACAAGCCCTGCAATACTAAGCTCTCCTTTAAGAGCAATGTGCTTGCCGACTCTTTTGGAGTCATCACCTCGGCGCTGGTCATTCGCCTCCAGCTCCACTTCACAATACCGGCTTTTATTCGGACTGTAATACCGGAATGTATCAAGCGGATGCTCACAAGCATGAAATCCGCAAGAGCAGATGTCTGCTTTTTCTTCCGAATACTCCTTTCCAACCTCGTACTGGAAGTCTCTGCATTTAAGATCTTTGTCAAATCCCTTGTAAGCTCTTAACTTCATTTTTCGTCTCCTTTTTGTTTTTATTGTTAGCCTTCTGGATTCCAGCAATCGATCAGCTCATGCACATCAGCAAGATCTTCTCGCTGGATTTTGTTCAGCGTTCCGTACTCATCTTCGATTGATTTTACCGCACGAGCTAATAACATTGCTTCCATGGGCTTGTTTGGCTTCTTGCCAAGGCACCGGGCAATCCGGCGCTTAATGTGATTTGTGATCTCGCAAATCTCTTCAGGATTCAGAACCCTGTCGTCAGTGTCCTTTTCTATTGCGTTCTTGATTGCTTGCATTGCTTCGCCAAAAGCATCCATTTGATTCTTTTCTTTTGAACTCTTATCAGCCTGAGCGAATATAAGCATCATTGCATTCTCAGCAAACGTTGCTGTTTCGACCGAGCGATTAAGCTCATGTCCGTCGATCATCACTTTGATTTCTGGATACATCTATTCTCCTTCCTTATTTCTTATGACATTTTGTAGGAGTGTTCTCGTGATGCCGGTATGGTCTTCTTGGAGTCCACTCCCCCGATAACTTTTGCCGTTCCCGGCTGATCGTGATCCGTTCTTCTCGGAACTTACGATATTTTTCGCACTTGTCGTGAAAATCGCCACACCCTCGGTTTTCACATTCCATGCACGGCGCTCCCATAGCCACCCTTTTTCTCTCCTTTGTGTTAGCTTTCGGCGAGTGCCAAATCATTCGCCAAGAACTTATTTACGAAGTAGACCTGACCTTTTCCGGTTACCTTAGTGGTGCGTGTGATTCTCACGCTTCCGTCCGGGTTCTGGACGTTGCTTTCCTTCACCTCAAACAGCCCCTGCTCAACATATCTTTGCATCGGCATGTTCCGTGAAGAACCGCCCTTCATCAGATAGCCGTTGTTTCTCATCCACTCGAACAATCTCTTCTGCCCGATCTGGAATCCATTCTGGCAGATCAGCTTCGCCAAGTCACCGATCAGAATCGATGTATGGCTCGTGGAGACTGCATCAGCGAATATTTCCTTGGGCTTCATTCGCTCAACATCCTCAAGTAGCATTGCGTTATTGGATTTCAGCTTTTCGATCTCCCGATCTGCCATCTTCAAGGCTCTTGCAAACACCTGCTCTGGTGTGTTCCACGCCTTTTCAAGATTGATAAGGTAATCTCTAACCTGTTTTCCCTTTTCGGTTCGGGACATCATTGCTAAGTGCTTTGCCATTAGCACGGTGATTTCATAATCCTCTAATTCTCTAATAGCTCCGTTATTAACAACCGTACTTGATGTACACTTGTTATAATCTTCGCCTTCAACAAACAGTTCCTTATTAGAATCAAACCATCTGCTAAATCTGGACTGAACATCTAAAGCCTTATGTAATTCTCTCGCCGATACCATTGGCTGTTCCCCGTCATAGTTGATGGGAATTAATGCTGTGGTCATTTAATCACCCTCCTTCTGTTCTGTTTTCTTCTTTGCCTTTTCATCAACAAGGCTTTCTGTTTTACCAAGAAAGTAACCTTTGTCAAATTCTGACATATACGGAATTGCTTTCTGGAAAGTTTCCAGAATCTTCTTTTCTTTTTCAGACATTCACTCATCATCCTTTCTGTATTATATTAAACAGTGCTTTATATCACTTATGTGATTATACAATATCACGTTTGAGATATAATGTCAAGCATTTATATCACATTTTCTTGACTATTCATCACTCTTGTGATAATATTAATAATGAAAGGAGGTTAATATGGAAACAACGAATAAAAGAGTTGCAATTCTTCGGAAGGCACTAAAAATGAATCAAAAGGATTTTGCAGAATCACTTGCAATTAATCAGCCAGCCTTATCAATGATTGAGAATGGTCAAAGAGATCTTTCAGAGAAAAATATTAAGATAATCTGTATGACCTACAAAGTATCACAAGAATGGCTTTTGAATGGAACGGGCGAGATGTTTGTTCAGAACAAGAGAAAAGCCGAGATTGCAGACTTTATTGGAACTATTCTAAGCGGAGAAGCAGATGATTTCAAAATACGTTTGATAGAAGCACTTGCAAATCTGGATGAGTCCGATTGGGAAACCCTTGAGAAACTTGCAATATCCTTAGCAAAGAAGAATCAGTAAAAAAGAGACCGGAGAATTGCTCTTCGGTCTTTTTTATTGGCAAAAACTGTGATATTATGGAGTTGTGTTGTATAAATAAAAGACAGGAGACGATTGTATGAAAAAGACTAAATTATTGCTCACTGTTGCGTGTGCATCCGTTCTTTTCTCCATGACCTCTTTCGCAGGTGAATGGAAGCAAGATAATACAGGATGGTACTATTTAAACGATGATGGTAGCTATCCGGCAAGCACATGGCAGGAGATCGACGGCAAGCAGTACTATTTCAATGAGCGTGGATATATTTTGACCAATACCACGACACCGGACGGAAAGAAAGTTGATTCCAGTGGTGCACTGATTACGCCTGTATTTGATTTTCAGGCAGATGATTCAAGAATCACATACACCGGATGGAGAACAGCGACCGATTATGATGGATATGCCTGTGTCATTCTGTATTATGATTTCACGAATAAGGACGCAGAGTCTCAGAGTTCTCAGTTCTCAGATTCCTATATCACTGTATTTCAGAACGGTGTAGAGTGTGACAGAACGTTCCTTTCCTATGACGAACAGGATGAAGCTCTGAAGAATTATTCCAAGAAAGTTACTCAGGGAACAACGGCGAAGGTTGCTCAGGCGTTTAGAATCAAGGGAATGAGTCCATTGACTATTGAGATCAAAGAACTCTGGAAGTGGAGTAATCCAAACATCCAGACCACCGCATTAAATATTTACTAAAAGAAAAGGGAGCTGTTGTTGGACAGCTCCCTGATTTTCCTATTTTAAGTTAAGAAATGCCACAATAAAGCTAAATATGGTATATATCTGATCGTGATCTGCCGTGTCTAACATTTCTATGATTTTCTCTTTATACTCCATTTGCTAATCGCCTCCCAATTCATACTATGCGAACTGCGAAGAAAATATTCGGTTGATTGTTCCCGTCCTAGATAGCGATACTTAATTATAGAACGTATGTTCGCAAAAATCAAGATTCCGCACGCCAAAATCAGTCTTCTGTCGAATTTTAGCACAATTTTGACGTCGATATAATATTGACAGTTTTTATGTGACGTTTTAGACTATTTTTCATACAGGGAACGAGACTGCGGATCATCGCTCCCTGCGCCAGAGATTGAATTATCCTAAAAAGGATGGATTCAGTTTATCATTTTTAAAGAGAGGGGAAAAGGCTATGAAAAAAGAAGATTTGCTAAAAATGTCCGCATCATTGGTGTCTGATGAAGATTTGCCTGTACAAAATTTGCGAAAAAACCTATATATTTACACTTCTCACCCCGGAATAACACTTAAAGAGATCTCTGAACGTGCAAAAATACCATTCGATACTCTGAAAAATCTACTTTATCAAAATTCTAAAGACTGTAAATTATCCACCGTAGTACAACTCGCATCTGCTTTAGGCATTACCATTGACGAACTGATCGGCGCACATACGTTGAGCGAAGACGATAAAGCCTGTTTGTGTATGTTCCGAACACTTCCCGAACGCTATCAGCACTTTCTTCGTTGGGCGATTTCCCGGCAGTATTTTCTTGCCACGTCCGGACCGGACGAAGTAACGAAGACTGTTTCGGTTATGCGCCTGCGTGAAGCTCCGGATGGAACGTTGCATACATCGGGGAACTTCCGAACCGTGGACATTTCGGATATTCCTGTCAATTTGATGCCACAGATCTTTATGGGAATGGAGTTTTGCGTGGATTATTATATGCCAAATTACAGCCCGTATGATGTGCTTCTGATCGCCAACGACAGGGCACCGAAGCCGATCGAAGACAGCGTTATCATATACGGAAACAATATTTTCATTGCCCGGAGAAGTGCTTACAAGAATACAGAAGGAGAATATGAGTATTACAGCATCAGGGACGGAAAGTTTCGCTGTTATGAGAGAGATCTGGATGAGATTGTAGGATACATTGCGTATGTGAAAAAAGAGGGGACGTGATAATCCCCTCCCTCGCCATTAATGTGTGCAATTCTTGTGTCCCGGACCGCCGGCAACGTGATCCGGATGCAGTCCGTTGGTCGTGCCCGGAGTGGAATCGCCGGTGTACTCGTGTTCCTTTCCCTTGCTCAGAACCTCGTTTTTCGGTTCTGGAGTCGGAATACCTGTTGCCGGTCCGTATGCCACATTGACATCATTGTACTTTGCTTTGCTTCTGTTCTTCTTCATAATTGTTTCTTCCTTTCTTATTTTTCATCTTCCATCTGGAAGAGATTAGCTTAACCATACTCGATCGACAATCATCTGTGCGCTATCGCTCGTACCAGAAGTCCAGCCAAATGAGACGTAACAGTTAGCATTGATGCTCGAAACGTCAAGGCTGATCGTCGTCGTTGTATCTTTGTTTCCGCCTCCATATGCGTTTGTTGCAACATTATTTGATTTTGACATACCGGCACTCGGCTTGTTGTATGTTACCTGCACTCGAACCCTATCAGCTTTATTTATTCTAAATGTTACATTTAACTTGCTGTATGCAGATAAGTTCACAGCCTGATTTGAGGCAAGCCACAGCGTATTTCCCTCTACTCGCATTTGTGCAGTATCGTATGAAAGCGTTCCACCTACTTTCATATACCACGCTGCGCCATCGGAATAATCATCTGCATAATACGGAACGGCGGTAAACCCACCGCCCAACCCCAGTGCGCCCTTGTTGTAGAGATCTCCGCTTCCTGCCACATAGCCTTCCCATGTGCCGGTAATTCCAGCGATCACAGCCCCCTTCTTGATCTTGTCGGCTGTGATTCCAAGCGCCGACCGAAGAGTAGCTTTTAGGATTCGGGCTTCTGGCTCCCAGTTTCCACCAGTCATTTTGCGATAATATCCTTCCGGAAGAGCGTTGACAGAGTAATAGTCGTCGCCTTGACCAAATCCACCATAGGCGTAATTTTTCTGGTTTGGAATCGCGCCAACAGTAACGTTCTCAAGGATTTTACCAGGCTCCGCAGATATAACCTGCTGCGTTATCGCTGGTGTAACGTTCTTCCTTTGTGATGGGATAGCAACGTATGTATCTCCATTCCAATATCCGCGATCCGGGCGAATTGCGAACATGCGATCAGCGCCAGATCCAGTTGGTTGCGTAAACTGCGGCTGCGTGCCTTTGTGAATTGCAACATTTGGATATGATGAGTTGATGCCGCCCAAAGAATCTTTAGCTGTTTGATCGGGCAAAGTGCCTGTTCCCACATCATCGTTAGTATCATTTCCAAGATAGGTTTTGCCTGCAACAACAAGGTTTGCTGTCGCCGTACAATCAGGAGACGCTACTCCACCGCCTCCACCAGCCATTACTACTTTTCCCATGTTATACTCCCTTCAAGCCTACTGTGATCGAAGTTTCCGGCTTTTTATATACTTTGAAAGTGACACTGCCATCTGAAGTTGTCGCTGATCCTGCGGAAATGATTGCGAAGGCTCGGCGATATGCCTGCTGTGTTGCAAGAGAGGCACTGCTCGAAAGGACACTCACAAGCCACGGATTGTCTTCAGCCAAAATTCCAGATACAGCGACAGTCTGCGTGTATGGAGCTGATGATCCAGACCAATCATCTTTGGGAAGAGTTACTTCTGTGATGTGATTAACACGGTTGATTGCGGTTGTTATCTCATTTATATCCTTTGCCCCGAAATCATCGCCTTTCTGCTGATATGAAGTCTTATCCACAAGCGAAATAGTTCCGTCTGAATTCGAGGTCTGTGAATACCTTCGAGATGATCCACTGGCGATAATATCATCCTTATAAGTCGTTTTTAAGCTCATATTTTAATTCCTTTCATGTTGCCAAGCCTGAACGAGAGTCTTTCCCGGCTAGTACTTTGACGAAGAAGCATATCCCAAATCTTTAAAATGGCTGATTCAATCCGGTTCAATTCATCATATTGAATGAAAACCCCATTATCATAAAAAGTTGTTGTTTTTCCAATATCTTGGGTAAACACTTTTTGATTCAAGAGTTCCAGGTTTTGTTCAATCGTGTTAAATTCACTTGCATAGAAATAGTCCGTGAAGAGTTCCTTGTCTTCTCCCATATCTTCCAAATCAAACGACAGATACAGGGTAATGGCAATAGCTCTTACATATTCCAGATTGTTTTTGATCCGGTTGTAGTCAGATATATTGAATTTGTCGTCCTTTGTCCAATCGGTTTTTGGGACGCTCCAATATGGAATTCTTTCACTCATCTAAACCACCACCTTTCTGGATTTCATAGTGCCACTCCAAGCTCCATTAAAGCTCAATTCGTTTTGATATGCCCGAATCATAGTTTTCTCTCTATCCTTTAACTCAAGAAAGAATAAATCATTCGCATCCGTTCGTGGGTCTCCATTCCAATTTAGCTGATACTCAACATCACCTAAATAGTAAGACGCCAACCACTCTTCCAGAGCTTGCGCTAGCTCCAGCGTGCTGATGAGAGGATTACTCCATTTTTTCTCGACGCCGGTATCATTGTGTACAGTGCGCAAATATTGTTCATCAACAATATACTCACTTCCAGTTAGTGAATACTTGATTTTTGTTGCATTCCCGGAAACTACGGAAAACCTCATCTTTACGAAATAGCTACTGCTTTCCAGAATCTCCACGGTGGCATCCCCTTCCGTCACAGACACTTGGAATCCATAAGAGGCATTGTTCAGATAGGCGGTGTGCTCTGTCTGCCCTACATCAAGGGTTAATTCTTCCGATAGCAGCTCTTTGGTTTCATCGCTGTTTCGGTATGTTTTGCGCTGTACAGAGATCGCTTTTACCTTATCCTGTCGTTCAGCGACCGGAGATGCCGTTAAATTGTATGAACGAGATATGATATAGTCCGTTGAATCACCCAGTTTGATCCGGTCCACAGTGATTCTTGCGAGAGGATACCCCTTGGTGAATACAATCAGCATCTTATCGAATTTGTATAGCTGTCCGTCATACATATAATCCAAAGAGGGATATTCAACATCAATTTTCTGAACAGGCTTATCTTGATAGTAGGTAGCAATGGAAAACGCTTGAGGTGCAGTGCTCCGGAATGTGATCGGTAGCCCGTAACAAGTATATCCCGCCTCAAGGGTGATCGTTATTACTGGCGGAGAATCAAAATCTCCGTTTTTATCAGCAACTTCCTTACTTACGAATCCAAGATATTCAGACAGCTCTTCATCATCTTCAGGACGAAACAGCATGCTTCCATCAACTGCCGAGAAATCATTACTGCACATTGCGTAGGCATCCGTAACAAGCTCGGACAGAATGTTTTGCACTGTATCATATTCTGCCCCATTATGTGTTGCTCTGGCATCCGGAACGAAAGAAGCACTAATGTTTATGTGCCCTTGCCGATCACTGCTTAAAGTACATCTGCCTGCATTAGCAATGATCTGAAGAGCTTCCGCATGAGTAACGGGCGGTAACGGATTGAAGACCACAACATCTTTCAAATACGGATCAACTTCATACTCCTCGTCTTTAATTCCAGCATCTGAGAGAACATCAAGCGCCAGATCATACAGATCAATTCCTTGCGGTCGATATAAGCCTTTGTAATAGGTCCCTGTCAGCTTCCAGTCAAAGACATCTACCATCGTGAACTTCGCCTGTGTATCGGTTGCGTTCCAGCTCTTTAGATAAGCCGTCATTTCGGGAACCCATTCAACTTTTCCGGTTCCATCCAGATCATACCCGAAATACACTTTCATTTGCTGCCCTTGTTCCAGATAAGCAACCGCCGACTGAGGATTGTCTGGATTGTAATACAAATTCTGATTGTCAACAGTCAGTGTCATATCTTGGCTTGGCAAAGATTCGCTGATCGATGATACAAACTCTTTGTAGGTAAACCCGAGGACTTGTTTGTTGGAAAAAGTGTTTGAAATTCCGCAAGTCATTTGCAGAATTCTCAGTCTTCCCATTCCGTTTAGCATTTTGGTGGGTGTGATCTGCAAAAATGTGACAGCATCAAAGGTATCTTCAGTCACAAATATACTCTGTGAGTTACTGTATGTTTTTATGCCGTTATCCGACGTAATAGTAAATTCCGTGGGATAACATTCGCCAAAATCAATGGTAACTCCTTTAATATCTGCAATATTTCCATCAAAAGAAATATATATTGCCCCCAAAAGGCTGTTTGTTACAAGCCCGTTGTTGTAATAGTTCATGCCAGCATTTTCCGGTGGCAGGAAATACATGCTTCCATCGACCTTAGAAAAATCCCATTCTCCGGTTGCGTAGAGCTTGGAAGCATCCTCACCTTTAAACAATGCCGTATTGTTCGCAAAATATGCAAAGTCATTGTTAGATTCTTCAGCTACAACGTTATCCTGCGCCTTGGAACTCACAATTCCGATTCTGGCAGTTATGTACCCGCGGTTTCTAATCGGCAACCGCATCGCCTTTTTATACTCCGCGCTTACATTTTGCATACTTTGTTACTCCAATCCTGCGTCAATCAAATTAAATTTACAGTTCTCATACTTTGTTACCAGATGAGAATTTGCATCTGCGAACAGAGGAGATGCCGTTCGGTCTCCCGGATACATTGTGATCGTGATCGGATTTCCGGTTCTGTAATCCTCAAAGGTCACCGGGACGTAGAATGGCTCGACTGCCTTTAGCATCTTTCTCCATGTTTCCGGATCAAGCATCGCCCATTCCATGCTATTCAGCTTAAACAGATCTCGCCCCACTCGCTGTCCGATCACAGCATTGTTGGCATTTCGTCCAGAATTCACAGTTGTCGAGATAATATACTCAAATCCGGCTCGCGGACACGGAAAATCATATCCGTTCACATTCAGAAAGGCTGACAGTCCTGATGCACCATCTCGTGTCGCCCTTTTCATTCACACCACTCCTTACTCTATCAGCTTATATCTCAAATTCGCCCGGATCATTCCAGACATAAAGTGAGACAAGCTCTTCTCCGTACCATTCCGGTAACAGGTCATAAAATACAGATCGATGATCGGCTTGTAATCATCGAGTGTATACACATCTTGCATTATTCCGTATTCATTGTCATCCGGAGAAATATAGTTTTCCACAATCTTCTTTACGGCAGGCTCCGTGAGCTTCCTGTGCATATTTCGGAACTTATCCATGTATTTCGCCATGAAGTATGTAATAATTTCCTTCAGATCGTTTATTCTGGCACTTGTCTCCTCTGGCTCCAACTGTTCATCAACAAATGCCTTTTCCAAAAAGCTGTCTAACTGCGTAGGATACGCACTCTTTTTCCCCGAAAAAGAGCATACTTCTTTCTCTGTATCGTAGTTTTTGTTTTTAATGTCTGGAGTAATGTATGGTATTGCACAACCATTTGAATCAGTTCGATCTTCCGCTTGCTCGTCATCGAACACGCGCTTATGCGCATTCAATGAATCATCTTCTGGCAAAGAAATTTTGTAATCGCTTAATGGATAGTCTTTTTCTTTAAGTGCTTTTGCAATGTTGACAAGATTTACTCTGTACTGCCATGTTCTGTCCCATTTGTAATTTGGATTTTTTCTTCGATCAACAAATCCCATTTCCACAATTTCAGAGACATATCTTCTAATCTGACTGACAGACAGTCCAAGCATAACTTCCTCTGCCAGTTCATCAGCCGTCTTATAAATCCATCCATAGAGCAACTCCCGACCTTCTTCACCGTTTTTAGCAGCAATTTCATTTTCTTTCTGAATAAATTTATCAGCATCAGCAACTCTGTCTGCCCAATAAATAAACTGACCTAAAATGACTGCTTTTTTGTAATCTCCAGTAATGGCAACCAAATCTTCTCTGATTACCACTTTTTTAATTTTTTTCAATTCCATTTCTCTACCTCCTACAAATAGACTCCTACACTTATAAAAAACAACTGGCAGGCGGTGTAGGAATTCCGCTTTTCGTGTTGCAATCACTAGCCAGTTGAAAGCAGTCTGGAGGAATCGAACCTCCAATAGCCATTGACTGCTGATATGTGTTTTATACGGACCGTAATAAGGCGTTGTTCTCATTTAGAAATTTCTTAATTTGGTCATATCCCCAGCCACATCCAATAAGCCCGCTTACAAGCATTTCTTTAGATTGAACAATTCGCAAATCTTCTTCGCTGAAAAAATCTCTTAAATTTGCTTTATCATTGGCTCCGTATTCTTCGCGAAGTTGTTTCGCATTCTTTCCGAAAACAGCTTTGTAAATCACATTCGTATAAGTGGAATAGGCATGACCATGCATCTGTTCATTTTCTTCTGACTGTTTCAAGAAAATAAAAAACGCTCACCAGACACAGCATTTCTACTATGTTTGGTGAGCGTGATTCTCAAAATATCGCCGTCCTTGCTCTGATTCGTCCTATCCCCTTCGTCCCGATCATCCCTCCTCGGCATCCGGGCGGAACTGTAAGATTCGGATTTGATTGTATATTTATTATATCAGTTTTTCCTTCTGACATCAAGGAATTCCGGGCATTTACTGGAAGATATTTCCGCAATCATTGCATATAATTTTTTGTTCACTGACAGTTTGGCTTTTCCGAATAACCGTTTCTTTTTTATTGACTAAAGTAAACGGTCTGAATGGATTTAAGTTGGCTGTATATCGTGTTTTTGTTTTTTCTGGTATAACTTTTTCTGTTGTGTAATAAGAACAATTTTGGCTATTGCATCTTGGGCAAAATACTTCAACCTTCTTTCCTGAAATATACTTATAAATACCATGAAAATTCTCTGTTTTAGTTTCTTTCTCCTCAAATAAAGAGCTATATATTTGCTTCGTAGCGTTTTGCATACTTCGATCTGATTCTGTTTTGCGATATAAAACATCGAATCTGCTCCTTGCAGCGTATAAACCGTTGTTTTCCATTATTTCTTTAAATAATTCCAGCTGATTTTTTACTTTGCCCTTATCAATAACATCTACAACTCCAGATGAATATTGTTTAGAAGGATTGCTTATCATAAAGCCTATATTAAATCCCATTGAGATTCCAAAGTATTCCAAAGTAAAATTCCATATATTATCGGAAATAGTAGGTCGACCAGGAATCCGAATTTTTAATGTCATTCCATAAACTTCAATCATAATAGCCTTTTTCTGAATCAAAACATTTCTTTTATCAGGAAGTTCTTCCCAACGTTTTTCATCGTCGGCTTTTTTGGATTCAAGCTTTAAGTTTTCGTTTGCTTTTTTCTCTTGTAATTTTCGCTCTTCATTGACCTTTAAGATATAGTCGTGGATCGGGAACCCACATTCAATACAGATTGTAGCTTTGTCGCTTAATTCTTTTCCGCATTCTGGGCATTTTATTAAAGCCATACGCACTGCCTCCTTTGAGCATATGTTTAAATTATATCATGGCAAGTAATAAATAAAAAGAATTTTATCCTTTCTTTATGTAACAAATCGAAAAAAATGGGCTATAATTAATGTTGAAAAATATTGACATTTTAAAATAATTATTGTATTATACCGATATACAAACGGGCTACAATTAAGGTTATAATTAAAAAAGGAGGACATTAAAATGGCAAATAGAGTGTGGGGATATTGTAGAGTATCAACAACGACGCAAAACATTGAGCGTCAGGAGCGAAATATCAAGAAAGAGTATCCGGATGCAATTCTGATCCGGGAATATTATACCGGAACGAAGATCGAGCGCCCGGAATGGAACAAGTTGTATAAGAGAGTGGAAAAGGGCGATACAATCATTTTTGATGAGGTATCCAGAATGAGCCGAAATGCAGAAGAGGGTTTCTCTCTGTACAAGGAGCTGTTTGAGAAGGGAGTAAACCTCGTTTTCCTTAAGGAAGTGCATATTAACACTGATTCGTATAGAGATGCATTACGCGGAGCTATCAATACAGACGTTCAGTCAGGAGATGCCGGAACCGATGAGCTGATAAATTCCATTATGAATGCAGTCAATCGTTTTATGATGCGTAAAGTGGAAAATGATATTTACACTGCATTTGAGCGGTCACAGAAAGAGATCGATTACCTGCATCAGCGTACCAAGGAAGGCATGGAGACGGCGCGGTTGAATGGAAAGCAGATCGGAGGAAGAACCGGAAGCACCTACGTAACGAAACGCTCTCTGGAAGTAAAAGCCACAATCCAAAAATACAATAAGGACTTCGGCGGAGCACTGAATGATTTGGATACAATGAAACTTGGCAAGATTGCGAAAAAGACATTCTACAAATATAAAAACGAGATGTTGAGAGAAAGAGAAAATGTTTAAAGGTATATATTCTGTATATACAAAAGTAATACAGTAGTGATACTATCGTGCTACCAAAAAGAGAAAAAGACCACAGGTGAAAAATGAGACCTATGGTCTTTTTCTTAATTAAAGTTAAGTGAAACTATATCCATTTCGAGCGACGCGAGCATTGATTGCATTGACCATTTCACGCCCATCAATATTGATTGAAGTGTCTTTGTCGGCAAACTCTCGAGTGTTCTGAGCAATCTGAGAAAGGTAAGGAGCCAGTACCTCACTGACCGCAGACTTAACTCCGGCAGAGATTCCGGCTACGATCTGTTCGTTATTTACGACAGCTGATCTGCCATTAGAGAACTGTCCGACCATCTCAGAATGATTTGCGAAAAACAATCCATCTTCCGGGAATCCACCTGTCTCAAACGTCGGAACTCTCGTTAGGGTTACACGAGATACAAGATCAACTCCATCCCAGTCAGCACCAACAACATCGGCGGCTGCATCTACGATATCATTAAAGCTTTCGATAACACTATTAATTCCATCAATCATAAAGTTAAGCGCGTTTTCTATCGCTTGGATAACGGAGTTCATAGCATTGACAACTCCAGTTTTAATTGACGTCCACAGATTGGTAAAGAATCCCTCGATTGCCTTGCAGGCTGTCTCCCAGGCTGTCTTTAGTGGAGTAATTACAGTGGTTTCAAACCAATTTGAAACTGAAGACCATACTCCTTTAATTGTTTCCCATAAAGTAGTAAAAATTTCGCTAACTTTTTCTTTGAGTTTACTGAAAATTTCTTTTACAGGAGATGCAACCGTAGTATCAAACCAGCTTGAAACCACACTCCAAACGTTCTTGATCGTTTCCCAAAGATTTTTCATTGTTTGAGACACTTTGTCCTGTAATGATTTGAACAGTTTAATGATTGGCTGGATTACATTTTGATCAAACCAAGTAGAAGCAATTATCCAAACCGCTTGAACAATGATCCACAATCCAGTAAAAATCTGGGATACACGAGTTTGAAATCCTGAAAAGAAAGCGATAATCGGATTGATAACAGTATCGTTAAACCATCCAGATGCTTTACTCCAAATGTTTTCAATATCATTCCATAATTGCAAAAAAAAGTCAAAAACTTTTTGCCAAAGTTCTTGAAAATATTGAACAATCGGTGTGATCACATTACTGTTGAACCATTCTCCGGCAGAGGAAAATACCTTTTTAATTTCATCCCAGTTATCATGAGCAACGATTGCAATAGTCGCCACCGTTGCCACGATTCCGGCAACAGCTCCCGCAACAAGTGCGGGTGCTCCCAAAACAACTGCTCCAACGGCAGTAAGGGCAAGACCAACAAGCATAATCGCTTCTTTAATTAAAGAAAAACCATTTTGCCACATTGAAACAAAATTTGGTATTGCAAGAATAATGCCTGTAACAGCACTACCAATTCCGGTGATCGCTGCAACAACTGGATTAGCAAAAGCTAAAGCCGCCTCGGCCGCTTGACTGCCAAGAACTGCTTTAAATCCCGCCAAGAAAGTGTTGGCGATTGCTCCTCCGGCTGCGCTTAACGCAGTGCCTAATCCAGTGCCACCAGCCAATTCAAGTCCTAGAGTTGTTGCAATTGCAGATGCAATTTTTTTTGAAATACTTAATCCTATCCATTTAAGAATGGAACTTGCAATATTAAGAGATGCAATTTTCTTTATTGTAAGTGCACCAATAATAATAGCTATGGTTTTTATATCTAAATTTTCTAAAAATTCAATTATCTTATCATATGCTGTCATCCAATCTATTTTCGCAATAGCAGTTGACAGTGTATCCCAAAGACCTTGTACCCAGACATTTATAGCTTCTGCAAGTGCCGCAAAATCAAATGTGTTAAAAAAATTGTTGACTCCATCTGCAATATTCACGCCAAATTGAGTCCAATCAAATGTTACTCCAAATGCGAGAGCGGCATAAACAACGGCATTTAAAGCACTTGCAATAGTTCTGCCAAGCTCGCCAAAAAGGGTAGTTCCGTTGGTCCCTTCAAAAAGACCATTCAAGAATTCTGCAAGCCCAGATCCGAATCCTCTAGCTTTTTCATAAATACTTTGCCAATCAATACTTTGCATCGATTTTATAAGAGCATCACGAATAGCATTTCCGAGTTCACCGAGACTTGATATTTCACTTTCATAGTCCTTGAAAATGGTATCCATCTGAACGAACTTTCCATCGGCAGAACCGCCGGATGCTCCGCCACCACTTCCTCCACTGCCACCAGATCCGCTGTCAGAGCTTGAATCCAAAACATTCAGCTCATCAATTCCGAGAAGATAGTTCTTTAACTTCTTGGCATTTTTTGCAGCATCGCCGGTATTATTTGCCATATCACCGGCAGAGTCCGCAGCATCTGACCAATCATCTGCCAAGCCACCGGCAGAAATCTCGTATTTCCAGCCGAAGATTGCGCCAAGAGCACTCGTTACCATAGTCACGAAAGAAATTACTTTCTGAAGGATCTTATTCAATCCCTGTACGAATGGCTTAAAGGCATTAATAAGAGCGCCACCAATGATACCGGCAAGTTGCTCAAACGACTGCTTCAGCACACGCACACTATTCGCCCAAGTGTCTGCGGTACGTTGGAAATCATCAGTAACCATCTGCGTATTTGCAAGTACATACTGGTAACGTAACATAATCTTCTGCGCTTGCGACATGGATTTGATGTTCGCTTCAATGCCATTATTCATCGCCCATTCTTTCAGCGTAGCTTGAGTCAAATCCAAACCATAACGTCTTAACGGTTGTGTCTGACCGGTGAAGATTGCTTCCAGGCGACGGGAAACATCTTCCGTGTCATCGTTGTAAAATGAAGCCATATCTCCGGCTAGCTTTGTCAGATTTAGAGACATATCTGCCATTTTGCCTTGAGCAAAGCCAACAGCCGTACCCATAGCCTGAAATCTACTGGCGATAGTCTTTGCTGTCAGCTCGGACATTCCGTAGTTCTGAATTGATGTTTTTGAGAAATCTTGAATCAACTTCTCATAATTTCCAAATGACTGACGTACAACGTTCTCTACCTCTGTCAGATCTGAAGAAATATTGATCGCCTGCTTCAGCTTGCCCATGCCCCGGATAATCAGCCAGTATGAGGCATAGAATTTACCAAAGGCTGCAGCCAAAGAAAACGTGCTCTTTTTCGCTGACTTTGCAGATGAAGAAAATGAGAAAAGATTTCTTCCAAGGGAAGAAGCTGCTCTTCCACTCGCTGCTCCGGAGCTTGCCAAATTTGCTAGTGCCGTCGTCATGCTCAAGATATTCTGGCTAACATTTGGAGCTTTTGAGAGTGTCTCAAACAAATAGCGTAAATTATCCGCCAATGGTCGTATGTTGTTTACAGCGCGTCCACTGGCAACGCTACCAAGCCTGCTGATCGCCGTGACTAAATTTGTAAAGTTTGTAGTATCAAATGAAAACGGTGCAAGAGAATTCATTTGAGTAACAAAGGCTTGAAGTTGGGATGAAATTGCAGGAAAGTTTGTAAGAGCTTTCGTTCCCATCTTTCCGCCAAGTCGGCTGATCGCCGAGATAGTATTTGTCAAACCAGAAAAATCAAACGTCAGTCCGCCAATAGAATTCATTCCTTGAATAAACTGAGAAAGCTGACGTTGCATTGCCAACAGGTTTGATGTCCCTTGTGTGGCTTTCTTTCCACCAAGTTTTGACATCGAATCGGAAATGCGGAGAACTCCCGATACATCAATCGATGAAGTATTAGCAAATCCGCTTGACAAAGTCTGCAACGATTGAGCAACACTCGAAATTCTTCCGGTATCAATCGCAGAGATTTTTCCCATTACTGTTGCCAGCGTAGAGAGATTTCTGGAATGAAGATTGGATGATGCGTTTGAGATCTCGCGAAGCCCTGTTGCGAGGCTCGACAATTTGCTTGTATCAAGCGAGGAAACACTTGCTTTTAACTTTCCTAAGCTCGATGCTAATTTATTGATAGATTCGCTGGCGCTAATTGCATTTGCTTTTATTTCAATTTGCAGAGAATCAATATCCGCCATACTGCACCACCTTTCGAGAAATAAAAAAAGGCGACAGGTTTTTATCGCCTGCCGCCTAAAATTGAATCGTTCTTATTTTGTGTAATTATTGCGCCATGTCCGGCATCTTCAGTGCGCCATCCTGATCTGGAGTAAGCGTAATCGGCTTTGATGCCATTGCGCCGTCTTGATCCAGATAATACCATTTTCCAGAAGCCTCCAGCAGTTGTCCTTTGAGCATTGCACCATCTGAACCCAGATAATACCAGCTACCGTTGTAGCGATACCAAGTATTCCGGATCATATGACCAGCACCATCAAACCAATACCACTTTTCGCCATCTTTGTACCAAGCGTTTACTACACATTTTCCTGAGCCGTCTGGATAATAGAATTTCCACTCGCCATCTTCCTGTACCCATCCAGCTTTGACAGCCGGAACAGGCTCTGCGTAATTTACCCAACGAGGAATTCCCCAGTCAGTCCATCCGGCACCTGCGAGTTTCTTTCTTCGGAAATTGATCTGACTCGATGCCATTTCAGATACAGTAGCATCTTCAGGACGATACCAACCGATATGATAGATATTGCCTGAAGAATTGCGTTTAAACACCAGACACGCTTTTCCTGTGGGCAGTGTTGCGATCTTTCCTCGCTGTGTGCATCCGGAATAATATCCCGAAGCTGTATTGTCCCCACCAGATACCGGGCAAAAAGCTCCGGAGCAGTCCGCGCCGATTTTTCCTTTTCCTGCTGAGAGTTTATTGGAGTAATATTCCCAGTCATATGTCTTTGATTTATAAGATGCATATGCTGTTTTGATGCTTTTGTCAGAGATCTCTTCTCCGTTCATTCCCCAGACATACAGGGCTTTTTCTCTTTCAAGTCGATCCCACCAAGCATTTACATCAGATACTGTCTTCATCTTTACGTTCTCCTTAATCAGGGCTTTCAGGAAGACCCTGCTGTCTCAGAAGATTAATCCGCTGTTTCATTTCATATACAGCACACTCTTCTTTCGATTCGCTGTATCCTGAACTTTCAGCCTTATCGTATAAAGCTGGATGTTCAATGTATTTGGTTTTGGCTTTGGAACCCGCAAGGTTATGCTCGATCGCAACAGTTAGCGCAGATAATCCATAGCTTCCCCATTGCATCCACGCTTCTATATCTCTTTCTTTTCGAGCAAGAATATAAGCATCCGCATAAGGCTGTAAATCCGCAGGACACGAATCATTAATGTATTCTGTGAAAATCCCATATCCCTTTGTTACCATGAGCCAATACGGCAGTACTTCTTTGCAATAGCGTTCCCATGTTAGTTCGTAGTCGCCTGATCCGCTTTCATCTCGGGAAGAGCTTCGATCTCCGTTGCTTTCTTCTTCCCGATCAATTTTGATAAAAAACCGTTATCAATAAGCTCCGTTTGAAGCGCATCAAAAAGTACCTGAAGATCGGAGTCGTCAGAGTCAAAATACTCATCCAGAAGGTCATCAACCTTGCGTAAGGCTTTCTCTTTTGAGACGCTGTTCTTCGGATCAAAGCCATAATCAGCAGAATGGAATTTCTGAAGACCAACAAGAAGAAGCTCTGGAAGAACCTCAAGAATGTTGTTCATCGCATCCAAATCATTGTCGGTATTTCCAAGAGATGCCAGTCTTTTCATAAGACCACTTCTCACAGTCGCAGCATACCCAAACTTAATAGAAAAACTTTTACTTCCAATCTGAAGTGTCGTCATAATAATTCCCTTTCTTGTACAAAAATAAGGGGTCGAATCTGACCCCTTTATTAATGTTAGTAATAATTTTCAATTTCTGGCGAGACCGTTTCGTCATAACCAGTCATTACGGTCTTTCGCTTTCTGACTGACTGGCTCACGATTTTTTTGTCAGCACAATTTCCGTCGGGTAGCCGTTCTCGTCTTCTGTGACAGCCACGTCATACTCATCCTCAATCCATTTCGGAACGGTCTGAACAGAAACCGTTGCAGTTCCAGTCAGATGATCGTCCGTAGCCTCACCCGGCGCAAAGGACTCCTGACCAATAAATCCGCAAATTCCCTCCGAGCCTTTTCCGTCTGTGCCGTACAAAATGATGAAATCGAGTTTTTTTCCCTCATTAGAAACCATCTCGTCTTTGTACTTTTTCTCAAAAGCGCCCTCAACTTCCATTGAACCGGCGGATCTTCTTCCCATTTCCTGTGTCTCTACCAGATCCTCCAGCGTGGAAGTATCTACCATGTTCTGAGAACCGAACGGAGACGGAATACTCTTTGCTCTAATGAGCAGTTTGTATGTTCCAGCCCAATAAGATCCAGAAACCGGGTTAGAAGACTGCTCTTTATACGCAATTCTACTTTTTAATCCTGTTGCCATAGGTCTTTACCCTCCATATCGTCAAAGTCGATCATTCCAATCAAATGCTCTTCTTGCCCGAAAGGTCACGGACCAGATTTGATCTTGCTTTCGGCAAATAGGCATCGTGATTATCTTGAAAGACATATTTTTATATTCTTGAGTGAGTGCATGGGCGATGCTTAATGCCTCGCTTCGCCCTTTGTTGGTTGTTACCGTTACTTGTGCGCAGAATAGAATGGTGTTAATTTGAGTGCTTTCTAAGTCAAAATTCTCTTCAACCGGATCAACTGATTGAATTAAAATGGTCGGAAAAATAGGAGATGACGTGGACTGTTCATCCTTTGTGATATTTGCATTTGGAAACTTCTGAGAAATCTTGCTGTATATCTTTGAAAATAGATGAGATTCAAGATCAAACGCCCATTGATTCGCATTTGCCATTATCCAAACACCTCTTTCGCAACAGCTTTAACTTTTCTCTTTAATTCATTTGCAGTCATCAACATAAATGGTCTTGACGGCATGCCTTCCGTGAAATACCATTTCCCGTTCTTCCCTAGATAAAACCATCCATATCTGCCGTCGGAAAGCTGTCGAATGGTTTTTCCACTCGCATATTGCCAAGAAACTCCATCTGGAAGTTTTCCTGTATAAGGACTATTTTTTCCAATAATTCCAGTACCAAATTCAACAAAAACTGCATGATCTGAATCTGAAACAACCGCCCAGATTCCGCCAGACGGCATACTTCCAACATACGAAGCACGAACACTTGCGAGGAGTTTGCCTGTAAAAACTGCATTAAGGCTAGAAATCTGCACTCTTGCAATTTCCACACCTTGCTCTGCCAGTTTTTCCGCCAGTAGTCGCGCTTTATATGTCAGTTCATCGTTATACTTGTTCAGTTCATCAATGGCTTTTTGAATGGAATCGGTAGAAAGGCTCATCGTTATTTTTCTCGCCATAAAACACCTACTTCACATTTTTCTGCAAAAGAAAAAGATCCGCTGTCAGCCCCTCATCAGCAACACCTTTTACAATGTAGTCCGCTGTCGCAGGATCTACATTTCTGTCGCTGTCATAGCCAACTTCTGATCTCTTCCAGATAATGTCCCCTTCTTTAAGGGGCAAATAACCTTTGTCTGTCACAATCTGACAATAATTTGTACTGTCATCGATACCAAATTCTTTTGCAAGTACTTCACTTAACTTATTACTGATATTCGCAAAGAAAACTTTTGGCTCGAAAAAGCCAGTCTTTTCTTCTGCAATGATCGGGATCGTATTCCCGTCCATATCTGTATAAGACTTTACATTCCCAGATTCATCTTTTTCAAATACAGTAATCTTTTTGCCTTGCTTCGCATACTTCATTTTCTGCTTGTTAATATCAAGCATTTTTGATCGCCTGCTTCCACAGCTGATTCACTCCGGTGCTTGCCAGACCGCTCACAATTCCAACGGCAATCGCCGTCATGATGTCGTCCGCCGGGAATTCTGGCATAACATACATTCCGACCGCCCCCAGCACTCCGCCAGCCACACCAACAATCACCGGGATCAAGGAATCTTTGATTTTTGAAGATGCCTTTGCGCCAAGTCCAACAAGATAGCAAATCACAACAATCGCCAATGAAGTGCCAATTTGTGTAATGTCCACGGCTAATCCTCCTTAATATGCATTTTCTCTATTTCTTCCTTTAAATGCGTTACCATACCATTTCCGCCGAGGTCATGGTATGCGTTGTACATCTCAATGTAATTCTGCAAACCGTGTTTGGTTATATAGCCTCTCTTTGTCCATTCCTGATGATACTCGATGAGTTTCACGCGCAAAAGAAGCATAGTTCCACGACTATTTGCGTCTCGATCCTTTTTCTGTTGCTGAAGAATCCAAACTATATATCCAAGCAAAATCGGAAGCGCAATCGTATATGTTTGTAATATAAGTTCCTTCATTCGTAACCTCTGGCTTTATTTATGTACACCACCCACCACCATTAAAATGTGTACCCCTGCATCGTTTACGATGCGCACTATCGTCTTTTATAAGAATTTAACAAACGGAATAACATCCGCAAGAATCTTATTCCGATCAATCCATGTTCGGCTCACGCCATTCTCACTGTAACTTGCCATGTATGATTCACCTGCTTGCGATCGATCATACACAGCAACGTTAATGATCACGTTTGTGTACTGCTTCAGATCATCGGAGATTTGATTTTGAGTGTATTCTTTGGGATAATGCCGTCTGCTTATAACTTCATCTTTTGCCTGTTTGATTAACTGTTCAAGCAAAGGGTTATCATCTTTCTGGTCAAAAACAACGACATCTGTTGTTGCGCCGTCGTCGCCTTGAACCGACTCAACATGAAATTGCTTTAAGCGAATTTTTACCTGCTCTAATGTCGTATATTCTGCCATTTGATACTCCTTTACAGATCAAACATATTAATAAGGTAAGTTTTCAGTTCGGTTCCGGTCATCTGTTCGGCACTTGGCACTCCATTTTCAACTGCAAGTTTCCGAAGATCGGCGGTGCTCATACGGTTAATATCTGTTTTCTTATACGAAAAAGAGGTGGTTACTTCTTCAGCCTTTTCAGCTTCATCAAAGTAGTCTTCCATCTCTTCAACTTTTTCAATCTCTGCGATCTCATCGCCGACATAATACCATTTCCCATTTCGCTTCACCGTATACTGAGCAATCATGCTTTAACCCTCCGCAGTATCAACCTTCATTACAACGACACTGTCCATTCCCTCGAAGGTCGGGAGTCCAATCATGGATACTACGCAGTGCGTATTGATCGGATGATTCGTGGAATAGGTGTAGACAGAGATTCCAGTCTCCACCAGACTGAAGTTTCCATCTGTCAGGCTTCCGCTTCTTTCCTCCGGTGTTCTTCCAAAAACATAATCCCCAAGGAATACTCCGGCAGACTGTGCAGATACAATACCAGTCGGAACAAAGTACTTAGTTTTTTTGGCAATCGGATCAAAATACATTTTGTCATAAATCTCAATTTCGATTCCATAACCACGCAGGTATTCAGTAACCTGAGACTGTTGTAAGCGAATTCCTCCTGTATATGCCGTGATTCCAAGAACCTGTTTCTTTGTGTCTTCTGCTTTTAAAAGCATCTGCCATGTCTTAGTATTCATAGTAAAACGAGTCAATGAGTATCCGGTGTCTTCAGAAAACTTGATTTTTTCCGCAATCAAATCATCGAGCGGAGTTGCCGTTGCAGATGCAGACCATTTATCGGTTTCACTTTCAGAAATATCCACAAAATGCTGCTTCTTGTGTTCTGCGCCGCTATCGCTTGTATATTCGACATAGTAGCTCGTGCCCCCAATAGTTACTTGCACTCTTGGAATTCCATCACTCGGCGCGAGTAATTCCCAAATTTGTCTCTCCGGAACAACTCTCGCTCCCTCAATAAGATTCATTGGCTTCTTGCTAATCTCTCTCAAGACCTGGTTTGAAAGATCAGCATTTAGTGCATTCTGATAGTTTGCATATTCCTGTTCCTCTTTCTCAGTTACCATGTATGATTCACGGTAAAACGGCATCTCATTCAAAATATCAGAGAATCCACCAACATCTCTGAGTTCTGCCTGAGCGTCAAAATTAGACGCTTTCAGAGATACCGGAATGCCACTCTTGCCTTTAATGAATCTCAGATCGATGCTGTCCTGTTTACGGGTTCCAAACTTCTGTCTGCCGAGGTAGGGTGCGGATCCTAAAGTTTTTTCATAATTATTCCAAAGTACGCCAATACTTCTAGCGGTAAAGGCTTCTTTTAATGGTAAAGATGTCGGCATGTTGTTTCTTCCTCCCTGTATTCTTAGTCAAAAAATGTGACTCTTGGCGTTGCCGTTTTTGCAGCATCCTGAACTGTAACCCCATTTGCTTTAAGCTTGGCATTGTCAATGGATCCTTGGTATACATATGTACCCGCAGCATCTCCCATAGTCACATCCACATCTTTCAGTAGATAACCTTTGCACTTCGCATCATTTGATGGAAATGGTGTACCTGCTTTTACAATTTTCATCCCGTTTTCATCAGCGCTGCCAGCAAGACTTACCGGAACGATGCAAGCTGCTCCCTCATACGGAAAAAATTTCAGAATGGTTTTTTCTTGTGTAAAATTTCTTTCAATAGGTTTTCCCATATGCAATTCCTTTCTTATAAAACGTAATAATTCTTTACTTCATCATTTGAGGCAGGAGCACCGAACGAAATGCGCTCTGCGTTCTCCACGTCCTTCGGTTTCTCACCAGAATTGCTTCCACTGCTTCCGCCACTCGGATTCGTAGAATGGTCTGAAATCTCAGTTTCCTTTGCTTTCGCTGCGGCAATCTCTTTGTCAGAGATAATCTGACCAAGAACGTCATAGTCAAAACTGCCATCATCTTTGATGATCTGACTTGCCTGCTCTGCTGTAACTTTGAACTTGTTCATTGCAGTTGTTCTCTGCTCCGCCAGAGCGTTCTTTCTCTCAAGCTCTGCAATCTTATTGTTGGCAACATCCAAGGCTTTCTGCGCCTTTTCGATCTCAGATAAGTTTCCGGCTTCCATCTCGTTGATCTTCGTTTGAAGCTCATCTGCTTTGTCTGCTTTCTCCTTATACTGAGCCGTCTTGTTCTTCTCTTTTTCAACCTCTGCTTTGCTCTGGTTTAACAGACCTGTAATCTGTTCTTCGGTTGCGTCTGGAAAAAGTTTCACTACCTGTTCTCTTGTCATAACTACCTCCTATAACTCACGCTTTTGTTATCGCTGGTCGCTCCAGCTGAGTTTTTCTGTTTCTCGCACAGATGCTTTTCCGCGCAGAGTTTTAAGCCGTACTCGCGGTTGGGCATGAAAAAAGCACGCATTTCTGCGTGCTTATGACTAACATCCCTTTTCTATGGCTATCAAAATAAAATTTATCCGGCATACTCTTTGATATAAGCACTATGGATAACCACTCCCGGTGCCGCATGCGTCATGTCTGCACGGTTTCCGATCAGAATTGCATCGCAGGCCTCTTTGATTTTCTGGAAGCGCGGGTAAGCAATATTCGCTCCTCCATAAGTCGGCAATGTCCACGTCCGCCAACTCGAGTCTGTCGCTGCTTTCATTGCAAATTCGCCAGTGCCAGCTGCACTTATGCGAAGGCGAAGGTTCTGATGAAGTGTACTTCTTGCAATCCATGTTCCGGTATTACCAAGGGAAGTACCGCCGGAATCTGTTGCGTATCTCCAGCCAAGCTCCGTCTCTGCTGCATTGGTGGACGGAACTCCCCTTAGTGCTGGCCATGCAACACCATACTTCTCGGTTCCGAAGGATAATTCATTCACGCTTCCTTTTATCAATGCAATAAAAGTGCGATTCTTTAGCGTCTGGCTACTGTAAGAAACATCTGTCATCGTAAAGTCAATTCCGATTTCGATACCATCCGGCATTTCACTTGATACTGGAATACGAACTGCGGATGTGTCTGCGAGGGTTAGTCCATCCTCTGTCAAATAACCGGATGTGCTTCCATCAATACCTTCCAAGATGCTATCATCTGCATCAGTAACCAAATTTTTGATTGTAGTGGTATTGGAGCTACTGCCATTCTGGAAATCCCAGTAACCATAGTACGACGCATACGGATTAGAGCTTACAATAATCGTAAGTGTTACGCTATGCTGTGTTCCATTGTCCAAAGTTCCTGTAATCGTTACAACATCACCGTCGTTTCCGCTCAGAATAGTTGCTGTGCTTCCTTCCACTTTGACCTTACTTGCATCTGAAGACTTCCATGTAATTCCCAACCCGCCATTTGCATTGGAAGGCGTGTAAGTCGCTGTAAGAGTAAGAACATCGCCCGCACTTCCCCTTGAGGCAGAAATGTGCGGTGTGAAATCCGTCGCCAGAATCGCATCCACGATAATTTCGCGATATGCGTGACTCGCCCAGTTGCAAAGAGGATATTTCTTTCCGGCTAAAGATTCTCCATTAGAATCCGTGGGGCGATAGTCAACTGTATTGCCTGTTGAAGAAGTCTCAGAAGTATCATCTACATAAGTATACAGACTGCGGTATCGATCACTGTCACGAAGATTGCCGATACCTCGATGATCACGATTTCCTACGGCATTTCCAGCGTATTTGATCGCAATCGTTCCATGTAACTCCTGACTGCAGGTAAGCACTACGCGGGTGTTCTGTACTTCTGCCTTTTCCACGGTAATTCCTACACCATCTACCGTTACAGAGAAGCCAAGATTCGGCTGTTCCTGCACCGTATAATTATCTACCACCAGAGGCGGAACCGGAACTTCGTAATCAACATAGATCTTACTGCCATCTACTGTGATAGCCCGGTCAATGACCGTCTGCGCAGAATCGCCCCAGATCAGGCTTTCTGCCAACTGCTTTCCGATCATCTCACCCTGCCAGCGATAACCATTGCTCGTCATGTGTCCACCGGCAAAACGCTGGCACGGCATTGCACTGCCGAGTAGAATTGCATCGTCGCATTCTGCAACCATTTCCTGTTGTGCCATATTGATTGAGCTGGTGCCGTTTGAGATGAACGCACCGCCGGTCTGATACACAAAGAAAAGAGGAGGCTCTGTCTGACCATAAGCCGACATGATATCCGCCTGCATATCTTTTTTAAGCTGAAGAAGGTAATTTTTATAGGTATCCTTGTCTGTTGTACCATCTTCGCCGTTTGTAAATCCCTGCCCTTTATTGTAACCATCATAGTTGTATTCGCCCTGCATCCAGATCACAGCTACACATTTAACTGTCTTTCCCTCGCTGTCCACAGCTGATTTGGTATTGGTTAAGTAATCCAGAAAAGCGTCTTTATACAGATACTCATATCCATAAGAAGTGCATCCCTTGGATAATCTCTCGATTGATCGACCACCGAGACCAGTCGAGTTCGCGATGAACTTCTGACTTGCATCACGATTTCTCCGGTACATCGTTGCAAAATGGTTCACCGCTGCCACGATCGGAGACTCGAAGCCTTCGTTTTTGCATGGTTTCAAACCAGTGAGAGTCGCTGCTTTATACCAATGTGCGCTGCTGCCGACCATATACACACCGTCCAGTGGCTCCGTGGTGAGGGCAATCTTGCTTTCTGTTCCTGATGCCAGGCTCTGCCCATAAATAATAATCTGTGCATAATCACAGCCAGCCACATTCGCATATGGTACACATCCCAACTTACTTGGCTTGTATGTCGGCATCGCAGATGACGTACCGGCATCACCCGGATCCCCTTTCGGACCCTGATCGCCAGTATCACCCTTGTCACCTTTTTCACCTTTTGGTCCTTGTGCGCCGGTCGCACCTTTCTCTCCGGTGTCGCCTTTTTGTCCTGCTTCACCAGTATCTCCTTTGTCGCCCTTATCACCTTTATCGCCCTTTGGAAGTACCAAATTCAACTTTCCACTGGTAATTGATGCGCTTGCTGTACTTCCACTGGTGACAGTTCCGATGGACAAATCAACGTTACCTCCAGACCCACTGTTTCCAGAATTAGAGCCCGATCCGATCTTTTCTGCAATTTTCTGAACGGCTGTTACAAGCTCCTTGCCTGTTTCATCAAGAAACATTGGTCTTGTGATTTCTTCAGACATCTTCTGCCTCCCTGTACCTTATACATAAAGCGCCATCAACAATGCTCAATTTTGAGACTACTGCTCCGGACAAATTTTCAAGTTCTTTTTTCTTTTCATCAGCAAATTTAGAAAGCATCATCTCAAGCTGGATTAAGTAATCGGTTGCTTCTGCCTGCTGTGACTGAGAAAACGATGGTTCCAAGCCTTCAAGGACTCTTCCAGATGCAAGCGTTGTATTCCACTCATTTGTAACATTACCGTCAGAAGATGACTTTTTTGCACAAACTACAAAGTAAATGGTTCCTTTGTACAACGTAACCTTTCTGCTGAGTTGCCAGCTAAATGTCACATCATCACCATCCGCCTTAACATCATCGCAGATGTATATGTCTCGTCCTGAATTTTCTCCACTAGCATTCTGATAGTTGATGCAGATTTGCAGTTTAGAAAGGTCAATGTTGTCACCAACTATCCTTGGACAACGAAAATACTTTCGATCGGTGTTCTCATCACTCTCAACACCAAAAATTTTCTCGGAATCTGGAATATAAATCGTGCGTGATACATCATCAATAATAAGTTCACTATTGGCAGTCCGAAGACTTTCAGCATTTCCGGTACTAGCTACTGCCAGTGCTTCCTCTATTGTCATGATTGCATCACCTCAACTTTCTCGCTCTTAATCTTTGATCCATCCTTTGCCATTCCGACCACAGAAACAATGAAAGCTTCTTGCGTAAGCGCTGTGTAAGGGATTTCACATCTATCATTGATAATGGGAGATGCCACTTCTGTGCCACAGCTTGCACGGAAGACTCCGGCTTTTACATATCCATCCCAATCAGGCGAAAACACAAATTCAGCAACAAGGTATCCTTTTGTACCCCTTGCAATCTTAGAGAAGTCGCAAGAGCTATCCTTTGAAATATTCTGCCCGTTGACAATAAATTTTAATATTCTCGCCATAACAACCTTCCTTTACTCTTCCTCCACTGAGGTCTGCCCCATGTTTTTCACAATATCCTCTGCTGTTTGTTCTTGTGTTTCCGCATCATCAATGGTCTTCCAAAGCTGTTTCAGATACGGTTCCGACAGAAGGAATGTCTTTTCGGCATCGCCCCACAGTCCTACTGTTTTGATCGCAATCAGAGGATGAATACCAGCTTGAAGAAGCTGATAAAGCGTCTGAGACTTCGTATACATGTTGTCCTGCGGGCTGTGGTTGATCTGAACATCAAAATCCCTCGTGGTCAGATTCAGATCTTTCACTTTCACGCGAAGCCTATTCAACACTATTTTTGCAAGACGTTTCTCTGCCGTCTTTATCAGAGGATCTTTCAGTTTTGCCCTTGTTTTGGAAAAATCCCAACCATTTCTCAGCTCAACAGCACCTTGCGTATCACCGCCGGTATTGCTTTGCTTAGATGGAATTGCCAAAATCGATAAGACATTATCCCACACATCTTCTTTCGCAATCTGTGTTTGAGACTGGTCAAGCTCCTGTGTCATAATGTCCACATCAGCCTTATTATCAACGCCGTTATTGGAAGTGACCACCAGAGCGCCACTCATTTTCATTTTTTGGAATTTTTCAGTATCCACATCGCAGTTTACAAATTTAACCCATGATTGCACGAACTGCTCAATGCTGTCCATTCGATTCGACTGCATATTATTCATAGTATCAAGCAGATCAATTACAAGCTCAATGTCCGAGATTCGCTCGTGATTGTTCGGGAACTCAATAATGGGGATTCCGCCATATCCATGCACCTTCCAGTTCTGAACAGTACTATCAACAATTCTGCACTCGAATTTATCTGTATAGCACTGCTTATAGATCCGACCGGTATCTGGATCTTTTAATTCCTGCACAGCAACTAATGGCTCTTCTGTATTTGAATTGTAAATAATGAATGTGTTTAACGGGCTCGGGGCGACAATCCGAAATTGAAGTTCATCGTTTGTATGTTGAACCGCTTTGAACGAGGTCCCTGTTGCCGACTGCCATTCTCCGCTTTTTATATCTTTCTCGTGCTTGTTGGCATCGATCATGTAATCATTCAGCTCATCTACTGCCTTATTGATTCGATCGTCGTCTTTCCGGCTGATAAACTGAACCGGCTCGCCAAATGCTTGCCCGACCTTAAACTGGACGATTTCATAAGCATGATTTTCAACTATTCGGTTTACGATGTCGTCACGAATGGTTTTTGTTCGATACCGGATCGGTTGATCTCCTTTGTAGTATCGCCACAAATACCTGATGATCGGCTTGTTGTAATAGAATGTACCGATGCATTTTCCGACCACATCTACGATATTCTGTTGTGTAATTTCTTCATAATCCGTATGTGCAATCTTACGTCCATATGATCCTTTAACAAGATCTTGAAGGTACATCACATTCTGGTCCATTCTAGTCACTCCTAAAGATATGTAACTCCCGATGAGCAAGCTCGCTTCGGAACTTTCTTTACTTCGATTTCATCTGTATCAACAAAATAAACAATTCGTTTCCAACATCGTTCGCATCGTGCAACAACAACATTGGTTGTGGATCGTCCATCCCACTGCCCGACACGTCTTCCGCAAATCGGACAGTATATTTTTCGTGGATTGTATTTTTCTGGTTTTGACATGCTGATTCCTCTTTTTTGCAGCAAAAAAGGCACCACCAGATCGAGGTGATGCCATAAAATAAAAGGAGGCGAAAATTAGTTTTTCTTGAGTATATTATATACGAATTAGATTATAAAGAAAAGATACGCAATCATGACAGTTGGTGACATCGAGTGACGGTCGTGCTATAAATACAGCTCTCCATACGTCTTTTCAAAGCAATCCAGCGCCTTTGCATGAATTCGCTTTACCTGGCGTAAAGAATCTACACCGCACAGCTGAATCGACTTCATCTCTCGCCCGGAAACATATCTTTGCGCAAGGACATCATACATTTGCGTGTCTGGCAAACTTTCGATCTGACGAACGATTTCATACCGTTTGTCAATCAGCTCGTCAACCTCATTTTCCATATCAACGATTTTTACTACGCTTGAGCCGATGCGATCTTTGTTTCCGGAGGTTTGTACTTTCTCGGTAAGATTGCCAATCGATGAGGTCCCACTCAAGATCATGCGGAGCTTGTGAATCTCGTCCAACTTATTTGTAATCATGCGCTCAAAACGCTGAATCTGCCATAAATATTCTTGCGTAGTCAAAAATCATACCTCCTAAATGGGTTTAATGTGGGGCTTGCCTTTGCGAGTCGGTTTGCTTTTGTCATGCGGACCGCAAAGTTGGAAAAAACATCGGGAACATCGTCAAGCTGTTTCTTTCCAGACGCTGAGTAACGAGTGAGCAAGGACATCATAACTCCATATGGCTCATTTGGCTTGTACAACGAAGAATCCTTGAAGATAACATGCTGAAGAATCCAACTAGAGCACTGGAAGATTCGGGCTTCCTTATTGGTTTCGGTCGGAGTGTCTGTGATATTGCAGATCCATCCCGCTTGCTCCACCCGCCTATTAACTTCCATTGCAACTCTATCACCACCGGCATTTCGCTCAAATTCACACTCTTGAACAGAATTCCTGACAATTATGTTCGCTGCGTTTTGATATTGCAGCTCATAATCTGTGGTATTGTCGCATACACAATCAACACAGTAATAATCATCGCCATATTTTTGAAGAATAGGCAAAACAAAGTAATCTGTGCCCTTTCCTTTCGTATCGCACTGCCCTGTGATGATTTCCGGTTCTCCGTGAGGGAGATTGAGGTATCTGCGAATCTTCTCGTCTGGGAACACCAAACCTTCTCTTTCGATCGGATCCTGTTTGTATAGGCATCGATAAGAAATATCGTCCATGAGAAGTTGCTGATCTTCAAAAAATTCTTTCGTGAATCCCGAGAACTCATATTCAAAGTTGCTTTCTCCGGTCACAGGATCAATATCGGGGACAGAAATGACTTTCACTCGTGAATTGCCTGCATACAGCGCTTGGATACGTCCGATAACGTCCTGTACGCTCCAACGCGTAGCAATGTGAATCTCTTTACAGTTCTTTCCGGTTGTGTCTTGGATCTTTCTCTGTCTCGCATCTACGGAATACTTGCTCCAAAGTTTTTCAAGGATTGTTGCGTTTAAGGCTTCCTCGATGCCACCGATCATATCATCAACAAACAAAAACTTTGATGCTCTTACTTTACCGGCATTTTTGCTTCCAACAGAGGTGCACTGAACCGACGGGAACGGTTTATACTTTCCGACGTTGAACTGTTCTAGCTTTGCGTTCGTGCTAGTGACCCGAAGATTCGGAAAAATCTCTCTCCACGCATACTCATCTTCATTAGTCACAATGTCATACATTCCGTCGTAATACATTCGCGTAATATCGCCACTGTGAGAGTAAAACAGCGTGAAATCCTTCGGGAACCATCCAATTACCATCGCATTGAAGTATTTTTCGATCGTCGTCTTACCGGCTCCTGGGATTAAGCTGATACAGAGTATATCATATTTGTCGTCAATCATGCCTTGCAATGCGTCAACAATGCCAATTTTGAGAAATTGCTTCCGCCGTGGCATGTAGAAGCGTTCTGACGGCTCTCGCTTCCTCTCAAGATACCGAAAGGCGCTATCCACGATCTTATTTTGAGCCTCAAGCAAAAGAATCTCGTAGAGCATGTTGATTAGCTCAAAGGGTTTATCTATCTGGAAGCTCTCTTTTTCGAGTTCCCATGTATTTTTTTTGTATGTTTCAAGCGAATACTTTTCAATAAGCTCCTTCGCTCTACTGGATATTTCAAGCGCATCCGAAAGTTTGCCTTGCTTATAGATGAGTTTAGCCAACTCGCAGTAAGCCGTGACTATATTCATATCAACTTTCTTGGTATACGCAATATATTGTTCGTATTCTTGGATTTTTTGTTTTAGATATTCAGATGCCAATAAAAAAGCACCTCCACTTAAAAAGCAAAGGTGCTTTAAGACCTCTGCCTATAATTTTTCTAGGTTAGCATCGCAAATCTCTTATGCGACGGTACATTTGTTAATAGTTAATATCTTCAAGCAAAGCAAGTTCAGGAGCAATCATATACTGCTTGATTCCATATAAGGAGGCGACATAGTTCTCAGCTTCACATTCCCGCCATTCATGAGGTTCTAAAATCCCGATAAAAACAGCTGCCTGCGCCATCTGCTCAATGCTCTTAGCAAAATCCCAGATATGCATATTGCATTTCTCTGGCGGAAAATCATAAGCATATCTGTTAAGCAGTTCGAGTTCTTCGCCCTCAAAGCACTCGGCAATTTTTTTCATTTTCTGAACACTTTCCTTAATGGCATCAAGATGTCTGCCCTCTTTTGGCACACTTACAAATAACTTTTTCATAATTCCTCATTTCCGCTCATCGCTATATGCTTTATTGTGGCACAACGGGCACTCAGCAACATAATATGTTTCATTATATTGCGAATCAGATGTATACTCGCCTTTCTCAGCTTTAAAGATCGTATGGCAATAGTTACATTCAAAGCGAACAGAGCGCTTTAGATAATCCAAATTTCCTTCACGGATTATTTTCATGAATCCTCCTTTTACTGTTCCGCAAACGTCCAATCCTCTGCCAGCATATCCGACTGACTTGCCAGCCATCCCATCTGTACTCCGCTAGTTCCGACAAATGCGATTGCCTTGTTTCCAATAGCCTCGTGTTCGCAGTTTACGATCTCGCCCTCCGCAGTTTTGTATGAGATTCCGGTTGCAAGCTGAATATACTGCTTCTTGCCATTCCATCCCTTACGAGACACCTTGTATCCACGTTTCATGTACTTGATTGCCTCGCCAAACGAAAAGGTCGATACACCGCCAAGAACCGGACAGTTATCTGAATCCGCAATCACCCACTCATCAGATTGCATATTCATTACTGTATACTCGACACGCTGTGTCTCCCTGATGTCCAGTAACTCGCCCTGATCGCCGTCTTTTGCTCTGCATCTCATCATGATCGTTTCTTTCTGTGGCTCCCAGTACCAGTATCCTCCCCAGCTGGGGAGTTTTACCTTTGAGCCTGCTTTCATAGCCTTAAATGCTTCTGCAAAATTCATATTCTTCGCTCCTTCATGTTTTTTACTCTCTGGAACTCGGAACACTCGGACTCGAACCGAGGACACATGGTATATAAGACCACTGCTCTAACCACTGAGCTATGTTCCACTATACGCTTCCAGTTTGGAAACAGTTGTCGTCTTCGCAGTCACCACGCATGCACAAGCCCCTGCTCTAATAACTGCTTCCAAATCTGACATTTTCGATCTCTCTGAGGTGTTGCGCTACGCTCAGTTCATCTGGGGAGCGACCCCAGCCACACGCAGTGTGCAGGACTCGAACCTGCAAGGCAACCTCTGCCTGAACGGTTAGCAACCGTCTCCAATACCATTTATGGGAACACTGCGAATTGCATATACCTTACGGTTTTTTAGGCGATATGCAAGCACCTGTCGATCATCTCGCTAACAACAAACGGATTTTTGCGTCTTATCTGACGATAAGTCTATTCATACAGCAAAAGAGGTGAACACTGCCTTTCACAGTCGTGTTGGCTCACGGGTTGATTTCCACAAAACCCACCGAACCTTGTGACGGTTCTTTAATCAGCTTTCCGCTAGTGGGTGGAGAAAATTACACGAAAAAAATTATACCAGGTCGGAGCGTAAATAACCGAACCACTCCGCACTAGACCACCGGGATTCGAACCCGGGATTCGGGAGTCAAAGTCCCGTGCCTTACCGCTTGGCGATAGTCCATTATTTGCTGTCGTTCGATCTCTCCGGAAGACAGCTACAAAGAATCGAGATCACATCCTGCCGACATTGTTCGTAGCCGTCCATCCACGCAGAAAGATGCGAGTAGTTATATTTTTGTGGTGGATATACTGTGCGCTTTTCGAGCTGATTTAAAATATACGAGACCATTTCGCGTGGCATGATGATTACCTCCTTGAGATATGAGCCTTTTTGTTTTTGGGGAATATTTTGGGGACTTAGAGGGGCAACCGCGGAGGCTTCGCCTAACCCCCTCCCCCTGCCCCAAGCTCCGCCGGGGTGCTTTTTGCGCCCCTTTCCGTGCCGATCGGATCCGCGGAGCGTCTGGAATGGGCTATTTTTAACGACCCTCAAACGTAGCCGTTACGATTTGGGCGGTTATCCGGCTCAGACAGCCCCAACCGTACCCCATGCGCGCAAACCCTTAATTGTATCCCATGCGCTTTTAAAGCTCTTCTGCGCCCTCTGGCTCCTCTGGCGCAGGCAGTGCGCCCGCTGGAATCCGCAGATCGGGGAGTTGATCCAGTCGTATAACTTCCTTCTTGGGCGCTTCCTCGGGGCGGTTCCATACTTCGTGCTCCATCAGTCCGAGGATACCGACCGGATTTTTGGCGCCGGTCTCCAACTTACTTTGCAAGCTCTCCCAACGCAGATCCTTCAGTTTTTTCGCAAGTGCGGAACTCTCCGAGCTTAGAACTCCCCCCTCTTCTGCGTTCCAGCTCCGTATAGTATCCCGATCTATGCCAGTAAGAAAACAGAAACCGTTATATGATACCGCCTTGTCGTATAGCATGCATAACTCCGCATACTTCCAGAGGATGCGCTCGAGGATCTGGGGGTCATACATATTGCAGTTAGTGCGCCATCCTGCCCCGCTTAGCTTCAAGCGTGCCTTGCTCTTAAGTACGCTAGCATCTGGGAAGACGTGCTTACGGATGTACATAAGTCCCGCGTTCCATACGCTTTGGGATGCGCTTCTAATGTCTTTTATGCCTCTTTCCTTGCAGAACTCCTCCAAATATAACTCTATCTCGCTGTCGTATACGTCTTGTGTGTCTTCCATCTGCTTCATGCGGCTTCCTCCTCTCCTCTGGAAAATAAAAACGCCCGCAGGGAATGGATCTCTCCAAACTCTGCGAGCGTGATACTTTTCTTTCTTGCCGTCCTTGCTCTTCTCTCTAGCGCCTCCGTTGTGGCTCTTTCTCCCTCCTCGGCATCTGGGAGAACCTGCGGAACGCTGTTAGGTTGTACGGACATTATACACCCGCGCGCGCAAAAATACAACCCCGAAAATCTCTGTTTTCGGGGCATACTTCTTTCTCTCTTTTTCTC
>ERZ1034920.413-NODE-413-length-34971-cov-108.051552_pt1 | contig 34971 bp, 46 predicted proteins | sample MGYA00520688_ERZ1034920 | MGnify/ENA primary metagenome ERZ1034920 (study PRJEB33766, sample SAMN09781785) | gut metagenome | biome: gut microbiome | host: Homo sapiens | place: Madagascar | study: EMG produced TPA metagenomics assembly of the PRJNA485056 data...
TAAATATATAAAGAAAAGGAAAAAGAAAGAAGATAAAATGACTGATCTTAATCTTGATAACAATGCAAATGCCAAGTATATCGTAGTATGCTTTGACAATGATACTGAATTGTTTGGTCTTTCTGTCTTTAGCAATCTTGAGAATGCGATTGCTGAGTTGCGGGATACGTGGTGGGACCAGATATGTGAACATGTTAACACCACTCCTCTTGATTTGGTACTTGATGGAAGCGATGATTATGAGTTCGTTAGCCATGTAAAGTCACCAGATGAACGAAAGTTGCTTGAGGTTTGCGAAAAAGATGCGGCTTGGGAAACTATCATTGGATGGCTTGATCTCGATAATATGGATGCTGCTGTTGCCCTCGATGAACCGCAAGTATCTAAATACTATACGATCAGGCGAGTGGAAATTTAGTGTCAAAAGTATAGAGTAAATACACACATAATGAAGATACCAATTGTTTTTGATACGTTCCAAAAGAAAGAGAATTAATATGGTCAACATGGACGATAAAATGGAAGTAAAGATTCGCGCAGATTATTTCGAAGAGGCTCGCGGTAAATTTATTGAAACCAAAATGTTTACAAAGGTATTTTCGAACATTACTGATATGATGGTTTTCTTTGAGATCGAACGCCGCAAAGCTACTAAGAAGAATTATAAGGTAGATATTTATCCAGTAGAGATTAAGTATGTTCCATTTGCGGCTTAGTGGTCAATCGTTGATTAGAAATTTTTAATTGTGATTTGCCCATGGTCCGCAGAAAGATTTATAGTATGAAAGAAGTAAATGACAATTGGTCAGGTGTTGAGTAATGATTGAGTGGCTTAAAGGCCTTGGCTACTTCCTCGGGTTTTGCTTCTTGGCTGGAATTGGCATAGGTATTGTGATAATTGTTTTAGTTTCGTTTTTGGTATTGATAAAAGGGGTGTTCCTATGATCACTGACGACCAGCGCCACGAGGTAGCTATAAAGGAATCCGACAGCTGGAAGAAGCTAGAAGAGGACGCACAGAAGTCACCATGCCGCTACTTTGCTAGACCAAAAGACGGCAAAAAAATTTCCTGCTTGGATTGCCCAGAAGAACTACAAAAGATGCATGTAAGTTGCGAAAAGGTTATGCGAATTGATCTTATTAAACGTGCAAAAAGGTTATGCGAATTGAATAGAAAGAGGATGAACATGACACCCTATACTAAACAGAATGTAATGCGTTATATTGGCTTCTTGGAAGGATTCAACGCGTGGGTGTGGTATAAAGCAAAAGAAGAACAAAGTTTAGCCATTGCTGAGTTATACGATTCCTGTGTAAGAGAGCTACGAGAAGCAGTAATGGAGGAAGAGGAGTGTAAAGCAACTGAAACACCTACTTGTCATAATTTAGCGAAGTAAGAAAATATGGAGGATAAATGATTCCAGTTTTGAAATGGTACGAAAAACTTTTAGCTTGGTTTCTTATTCATATTGAGTCAAAAAATGGTTGGAGCGGAGGCTTTAGTGATAAGAAAGATGGGATGAAGTGGCTTATCAGTGGAGATCACCTGCTCTATAGTTCTGTTTGCGGATTGATGCGTGACTATATAGCCATTCAGTTATACAAGGAAGATGGCAAACAATGAAAACCATTAGCGATGAAGAACATCGAGAAATTGCGGAACGACTGAGGGTTTACTCGCATGATTTCGATTTCAGCGATTCTGACCCGTTTTGGTATGTGTCCAAGGCCGCGTTTGGCGATGTCGATGTACATATGTATTGCAGCGTGTTTGCCCGCCTGGCTGACCTCATCGAGCCTCAACCTATCGACGGCAACACCTCAGACGGATACCATACATTCAACGAGCTTTACCACCATCGAGCCGTGTTGTTTTCTGTGATCGTGTCGAACTTCAGAGATCGAGCTTGGAAATCGAAGCTGCACGCCGACGGCACAATGTACGACGGAATGTTCATCGTCGGCATCGAGACTCCAGACGGGCAAGCGACGTATCACTATGATGTAGAGCCTTACTGGAATCTGTTCCGATGCAAGGAGGTGGACCGTGCGCCAGAGTGGGACGGGCACACGCCAGGCCAAGCTATTGAACGAATCAGCAAGTTGGTTGACCTGATCGATCGTCCGACATGTCGAAACGTCTACGACGAGAATGATATGGGTGCATGTACGAATGGATTCGAATGTAGTGAGTGTGGCAACCGCATTGAGGATTTAGAGCATTGCTGTATCACAGGAACATTTAACTACTGTTCAAAGTGTAACTCGGAGGTTATCGAGAAAGATGAAAGACAGGAAAATCTATGAGACAGTATGCAAAAATGTTAAATGGAATTAAACTAAGATCATGCCCATTTTGCGGACACGAGGCTGAGTTTGTATCGTATACATTAGACGACCGACGCGTTTGGTATGTGCAATGCCCCTGGACGGATTGCGAAGTTAGTGTCGAGGGTTTTGATAAGGACACGCCGCAGGAAGCAGCGGAAATTTGGAACCGACGAGCAGGGGGGTAGCAGAAAAACAATGATTAACGATAATAACTGTTTTGGAGCTAAACCGCCAAAAGATGCAAGTGGTAAGATTATACCACTTAATACAGAGACTCTATATAATCTGGCTGGTGAGGCTATCAACGTAGATAGCTTCCGCTACTTGGCATCAGACGAGAAAAGATGGATTGTAACAGGATACACAGAATCAACTGCCGACTACAAAGCTGGCTATACCGACGAATTTACCCTTTTTGAACCTGATTCGTGGGATAAGTTAATAAAAGATATGAAAGATGCTGCTAATAGTATCAATCCTTTATGTGGATATTTGAATCCAGAAGACAAAAAATGCAGTGAATGTAATCCTTCTCTAGCAGAAAATTGTTACAATAAAGCATTTTTAGACATTGTTACCAGAATAGAGACGTTAAGAGAAAAGAGTGACGATTTAGCAGAAGGGTGTTAATTCATTCCAGTAGAAAAAGATTGATACCATGTTAATATATATTTAATAAAGATCGGAGTGATAAAGTGAAGAAAAACGGTGGCTTCTCAAACTGGTGGGCTTTTATCTTTGGACTCTCGTTGATTACCAGCGGTGGTTGCTATATTGGTATGCTGATTTTCACTGTTGCCTTTGGAGCAGCATTGGCAATTCAGGACATTGCTATTGTGATTGCTTGGTTTGTTCTGTTCGTGGTGTTCATCTGTAAGTCTTATGATGAATTTTTTGGGAAGTATGATATCTAGTCAAATAAACTAAGTAAAGTAATGGGAGCCGCAATGGCTCCTTTTTTATTGTCTAAATTTAAAATATATATTATAATAAATATATAGAAAGAAACAAGAACCTAATTAAATGAAAAAAGATTTAAAAATTCGCGCTTTTACCACCCGACTAATAAATATATCTACTAGTGGGGTGAATAAAGCGCGAAAAATCGAGCAAAAAATGGAGAAGATATGAAAGATTACGACTTGATTGAGGAAATGAATCGAGAAGTTTACAAGGTATCCAATAGCCGCAAAACTCTCAAGAAAGTTAAAAAGTATTTACGTGCCAATAGATACAATGTTCATTGGGATAGTGAGACAGAATTTCTTGAAGTATGTCCAGAAGATAAGTCATTTGAATCTGATTGGACATATACTGTAAGTATTGGATATACTTTGGGTACGTATGTAATCAGCAGCACAAATTATCGTTCTATACTTATTGATTGTTGCGGAGTGGTGATGTTGGATATGATACATATAGCCAATGTGGCTATGGAAATGGTCAAAATGAATGCAACTATTGAGAACGAACGATGGGCAGAATAATGAGTTGGATTGGTGTTTTATTTATCTTATGGGCAGTTGTTTACTGGTTTATGTTCTATAAGTAGAAAAGGTGGATAGGTATGGCAGATATAGATTGCTGGAATTGCGGAAAAAAATTTAACACCCAAAATCATTTTGAAGCGGATTATGGAGATTTTAAAGTGTATTGCTGTCCGCATTGTTATGAGAGGTTGTAACATGTCTGTAACAGATGGTTTAATTCTTATCCTTATCTTCTTGTTCTCTGCTTGGCTTTTCTTTTTAATAGTTTGTCATGTTCAATATAGCATTTATTCCAAGAGGAATGAGAAAATTAAAGAAGAAGGATTCAGCAAGGCTCTCCGCAACGATGATCTTCGCAAGGCTGTCAGAAAAGACAGGCGGGAGGCTGCGTTGCGGAACTTTGAAAAGGCTGTTGAAAAGTTTAGAGAAGAGGTCGAGAAGCTATGATCAAGTGTTGGTATTGCGGTAATCATTATGATATGAAAGATCTAGAAGTATATGACAGTGGTTTTAATATCTACCGTTGTCCGCATTGCGGTGAGAGGGATGCTATTCCTACTCATGCCAGTGGATTTGACATTGATCAGATTCTTCGTATAAAGAATACGACTAGATTGATGCTTGATGCTTTATGTGAGAATGAGAGATCAAGCATTGATGATCTTACTTGTGCTAGTTCTTCTGCTGAATCATTGCGTGAGCTTTCTTGGCGCAATCAAACTGCTCAGAATGGATTTGAACCTACTGTGTTCATTGAGGTACTGAAAAGTTAATGCGAAATTGGGCAAATAATTATAATTTTATTTATTATCGTAATTTGCCCATGCGCCGCTCTATAGGAATATATGGTGTGTAGGTAACAGTTAGATTACATTATAGTATTTTCCTTGACTTTTAAACAGTAAATATGCTATAATCTAAACGTTAACTGATTTAACGATATGTTGTTAACGAAGTTAATTATATTCATTGAATATATAAATTATTTATTCTAAGCAATAGAAAAGATGAATAAATAAAATAAAATTTTTGTTATCTCGCGTTGCGATAGCAACGCAGGGAGTCCAACCTTGACAGTTATTATAGCGGTGCTAGTTTAGGGGAGTAGTTTACTGTTTTTTTCGGTAGACTGCTCCCTTTTTATTTTGTTGTTTAACAATATAGAATATGGTATAATATATCTATAGATAGGATAAATCTTTAATATTGTGGCATTGACTTTTGCTAAAATCGTGATATAATAAAAGGAAAAACCCATTTTATTACTTTACTATGGTAAAGTATATCCAAGTAACAGATGTCCATGATTTAAAAAAAACAAGTGTCCATGATTTAAAAAAAAATAAGCCTATAAAAAATTTTTAAAATGATGGACATCTGAGTTTGTGAGTTTTTTTAAATGGTGGACATTTGATACTATTTGTTTTTTTAAATGGTGGACATATCTATATAGATACTATATAGATACAATATATATAGATACTAGGATAACAAAAATAACAGATGTCCATGATTTAAAAAAAACAAGTGTCCATGATTTAAAAAAAAATAAGCCTATAAAAAATTTTTAAAATGATGGACATCTGAGTTTGTGAGTTTTTTTAAATGGTGGACATTTGATACTATTTGTTTTTTTAAATGGTGGACATATCTATATAGATACTATATAGATACAATATATATAGATACTAGGATAACAAAAATAACAGATGTCCATGATTTAAAAAATTTTTAGAATGGAGAATTATATGAAACAAGAGAACTTTCATATTTCAGTCGATAAAAAGCATATGGAAAAACCAGACTATAATGTTGATTTGGTCAGTCAAGCATATTATCTAGGAGAGTTTAATCAAGATGAAGAAACTTGGACTGTAGAGAAAAAAGCATTGCGAAAGAGGATGCTGTCCAACAGAACAGATGGCAAGAGCGAGGCTGAAAACGATGGGCGCAACAACAAGAAAATGTCTTACTACAAATTCAATGCGGCCTTAAATGTATTGAGTAACTTAGGACTGATGAAAGAAGATGGTAAATACCTTATTTTCAAAAAAGTAGACAAAGTGTTCTTGAAGCTTACCCCTAGAACCATCTACTATTGTGGAATGAACTTACCACCGTTTACTATGAAGATCTATTTTTTCTTACTAAACAAATGGAACAGGCATGTGAAGTACGGGTACAGTGGACAACTATACAGGTTCTCAAAGAAGACCTTGCTTGAAATGGCTGGCATTCCCTATCATACCAACAATCTAATCGTTGTAACAGATTCTTTGAACATGTTGAAGAAGCTAGGATTGATTTCTTTTGAAGGGCCTTTCCGTCTGAGTCAGCAGGGCGGCAGTTACTATGATTTGACTGGTGCTTGGCAAAAGAACGAGACTGATACCCTAGGAGAATTGATTGAATTTGAAGTCATGTACAACGGACTGCCTATGACCAAGAAAGAACGTAGACAATTAGAAGATGATATTGTGGAATTCTGTCAGTCCGCAACAAGAGAAGATCTATATACGATTAGGAACAAGCGTAAGAAAATCAACAATCCTATCATAGCCCGCGTAATAAGGGAGCTGTCGAACAAGCAATTGAATGCGCTTGTGTCAGGCCAGGAGAAGAAAGAAAACGATCTGTGTGTATATGACGAGCTGTTCAAGTTGTTCGATGCGCAAGATATAGGCATGAGAGGCGTATGGGAGGACAACCGTCGCCATCTAGCAAAGACAGCTTATCTTCTATCTTCTGGAAAAGAAGTTTGGAGCAATATCAAGGACAGTCTTACGGAAGACGAAAGAAGCTTGATCAACAGTCTTCGAGGCAGAAATCGTGAGAAATATGCGGAAAAGTATGAAAAATCGTTTTCCCATCTGATAAAATGATTATTAGGGGAAACGTAAAGCCCCAGATCAGGATAAAAACGATAGGAAATGATGTATCACAATGGAATTGTGGTCTTATCACCCAACCACCCCGTATGTCAATTGAAATTTTCCAACTCGCTTTAATTTTCCTTTTCTAACCTGGTATTTTGTCTACGGGAGGAAAAGAGTTTCATTTTTGAAATTGAACGAAGTGAAATTTCATTTTTCAATTTTGAGTTTTCGTTTCTAACTTTGAATTTTCATTTTTGAAATTGAACGAAGTGAAATTTCATTTTTGTTTTTTGTTTTGAGTTTAAAAACGATATGCGAATCCATCATAAATATATATCTCCTAGGCTCTGAGAGCCTATTTAAGACTTCATATAGTCATTCCAGGAGTAAGTAGTAGAATAAAGATAAAATGGGGTCTTAGAATAGCTTAGAATAAACAGTCTATGCGGATTGGCTGCTATGGCAAGGAAAGAGCAGATGCGCATGATAGTGAGAACTGTTAATTCTGTTAAATCTTATAGGTTTATAGCTTTGCTAGATCCTATAAGTCTATAACTTTACTAGACCATATGAGCCTATCTAAGTTTATCTAAGGGGTGGTTCTTATGAGAGTGGGGACTTGTTGCGGAAAAAGGATAATGATACCTTAGAATGGCTTATATAGCTTTCTAGATATATTTTATTGTCCCGTAGAAAGGTAATGTATAGTAGTATGCGGGATGGCTGCTATGGCATTGTCTTAGGCAATGGGTATTTATGTCACAGTGTATATGGAATAAATATGCGGTACTTTAGTGTAGTGGAGTGCGGCAATGGCTTGTTACTTGACTTCTTCTTTTGGAAAGTGGCAAAAATCGGGGTGTAGATATATATAGAAAAATATACCCCTGTTTTTGCCGCAACGTGAAGGAGGTCTACCTTGTCTGCTTTATTACTGCGTTGTTGCGGATATGGTGCTATGCGGGACCGTTCACCGAAAAGTTGCTACCACTCACCGATTACTTGGGCAAATGATTATAATATGGGGTATTTTAAAGTCAATAAAAGAAAAGAACCAAAAGAAAAATATAATAATATATATAAATAATAAATATATCGTTAAGAGGGTTATGTTGCGGCGATTATAGGTTCCGTCATTGCACTTCGTTTATTCACTTCGTTCATAACTACGCTTCATTCCGTCACGCGCCGCCAAGCAGGGGCGCAAATAGCATTTGGCCCCCGCTCTTGATTTCGCTTCGCTCAATCAATTCACACCCCGTCGTCTCGCTTCGCTCGCTCCATAGCGCTTCGCGCTAACATTAATTTAAAGTTTTGAAGATAAAGACAAAACAAACATTGACAACATAATATTTGATAACATATAATGTTTGACATAGCAATTAAGTGAAGTAAGTGGAACAAGCCTTTTATTGGTGTAACGTAAGTGGAACCAATAAAAGGGTTAAGGATAATTATACTCAAATGCGGTATACCTCTCCAGAAGGGAAAAGAAAGATCCAGCAGAAGAAAATCAAAGTTTCATCTGAGAAAAGCGTATGAGACGTTAGGTTTTGGGAAGCTGAGTTTTGGGATATTGTACGGGCTGTTTAAAAGGTTCCAAGTTTTACGGGAAATTGCCGTATGCGCGACAGGGCGGCAATTACTAGGGGTTTCGGGGTTTACCCAGTTATGCGGCATAAAGCACATTTTCCGCATTTTGTCAAGTATTTTCTAAAAAATCCATATTTCCGCATTATTTTTTTTCGTGGAGAATCATAAAAAAGACTTGACACCAACAAAAACATAATTTTTGTTGGTTCTATTTTTCTCGTGAAATTCACGAAAAAAAACTTGACAAACCGCTTACCGCCCGTAGTACAATTGTTTTTAAGATGCGGAACTGCGCATTTTATAAAGTTAACCACGGCTAACACGTGCCTAGGTTCACTTAGAAGCTCACGAGCCGACTTAGGCTTTTTTCGCGTTGCTCACTGCTTCGCGGTGCCCTCTATCCTCGTTGCTCCTTCATTATAGCGCGTTCAGCTGTTCGCCGCAATACCTTTTTAAAAAATGGTTCTATCCGCTATCTTCGGGAATGGTTCTATAAGCGATTCTAAGCCATTCTAAGGGGTAGACATGCGGGGATAGGTGTACTTATTCGGGAAAGAATATAATAGGGTCTTAGAACGGCTTAGAATAAGCTTAATCGTTTGAGGCATTGTAAGCGTTTCTAAGGTGCCATTATGTTCTTTGGGGTGTACTAGGTAATAAAGGGGTAATATAAAGTCCTAGAACGTCTTAGAATCGCTTAGAGGAATATTTGGAATATTAAGGCTCAACCTGGATAGCAATAGAAAAAAAATAAAGCCTCCCATTAGGGAGGCTTTACCTTGTCTATTCAGTTGTTTTTTGGAGGTTTTATTCCTCAGTAGAAGAAAGTCCCGTCTGCTGGTAATAAACCTTACCTTTGATTTGAACCCTTTCAATATTGCCGTTACTGATGGCGTATCCAAGAATTGCGGTAGCCTTTTGGCTGCTGGTAATACCGTTACAACGCTCTGCAATATACTTCCAGTCAACAGGCTTATTTGCTGCAAGGATAATTTTCTCGCATTCTACCGCCTTAGCCTTGTTCGCCTTAGCTGCTGGAGATTCCTCGCGCTTGCGTGCCTTAGGCTGAGAAACTTCCACCATGTGGGCGATCTTCTCACGAAGGTCATCCACTGGCTTGTCGGTGAGTTCTTCAAGTGTTTCATCGGGGGTTACCTCCAGAAGCTTGCTAACTAGGGTCATTGCTTCTGCGTTGGTGAAGGTGTTCTTGTTGGTTGCCATAACTAAGACCTTTCCACTTGGTGGGGAAACTCTTTTGTCGTCCCCTTTGGCGTTTCGCTTAGGACACTGTTAATATTACTAAATGCGGTTAATGTTGTCAACTACTTTTTGGTCTTTTTTGAATTAAACATTGCGGATAGATTTTAGAAAAGAAAAAAACCTTTTTTCTTTACCACAAATTTTAGTTTTTGTCCATCGTTTTCTTCTTATTTGCAGCATACCTCCAGCCGCTACCCATCGTTTTAGGTTGTGCCGCCCTGCGCCGCAAACAAGATTGCAGGATGGAATGTTCAATTTCGCAATCCTCCAGGGCTGTATGATTTTCCACAAATTCCTCGTTTTGGGTAAGGTAACGGTAGACAATTTCCGCGCTAGTTTGCGGGTTGCCTTTAGGTGTAAGGTAGTTGTTCGCTACAGTCCATTTAATATATTTGCTGGTGGAGCAGAGCGTTTTCCCCGCAAAGTCCCAAATGTCGCACCATTTAATCCCGTAGGGGGTGAAAAATTCCGCAAAGCCGTTAGACAACTCTTTGCAAGTGTTGTTTAATGCGGTACGATCATAACGGGCATTATACGCCCAAATCTGTTTCACGTTGTATGAACGGCAACAATTGGAAAACACTTTTTTGATGCTTAGGAAGTTAAGCGGAGTCCACAATTCGCCGATTCCCTCATAGTATTGAGGCAATTTGTTCGAATAGTATGCGTTATTCATCAATGAGCCGTTATAGAATATGTCAGTATTGATAAAACTGAATTTGTCAAGAACCTCGCCCGTTTTTTTGTCGGCGACGATCCAACCAATATCATAAACTAGGGCGGTTTCAGCGATATTGCCGCTTTTTGGAACAATTTTGTTTGTTCCTTCGGTGTCTAAAATGATAATGTTCATATTTGCCTTTCTGATCGGTCGGGACGTTTGCGGTACCTGCTACCGTGGTTATTGTTTCCGTTCCCGTTGACGCATTTAATACTACGCCCGGGCGGCGGCGGTGTCAACCACTTTTCAGAAAAGAGCTATCCACAAAGGATGTGGAAGTTTCCACAATTTATCCCCGCTCGCAAGGCGAGCAGGGCGCGAAGCGTCAACATCTTGTGTAGAAAATATGTATTATAGGAAAAAACTATAACGGTTTTGACCTGCGACTATAAAAAATTTTTATGGTTGACAGAATAAAACAAAAAGTTATCCACATTTTATTAACAAAATTGTGTAGATTGTATAGTTTTCCACAATTTATCCACAAAATTATCCCCATTCCGCATTTAATTATGTTATTTTTCTGTTCTTTTGGAATTATTACTTGACACTAAATAAATTTTGTTTTGTTTAGTTCTATTTTTTTTTGTGAAAATCATAAAAAAACTTGACAGCCTGATTTCGCTAGTGTAGTATGAAATTACAATGAGGGATAGGTTATTTTTTAGCTCTACTTTTGGGCATGTTCCCTTAGAATCCACAACACGGGTCGGGCGCTTGCCCCTCGCTTTCTACACCTATAATATAACCGATACAGCAATGAACAGCAAGGGTTTTTAAGGAAAAAGACCACTAAAATATAGTGGTCATGGTTGTTTAGTCAAGCGGGATTAACGGGTCTTTTAGGTCTAGTTTGAAACGTTTAGACGGGGAAGAATCAAGATTTACTACTTCAAAAATAGTTTCGTCCCATTCTTGCGTTTCCTCTTTGTCAGAAAGAATAGTTGTTAAAATGAAAAATTTTAGCGCTTCTTTCGCTTTTTCTTCGGTTTCAAAGAGTTCCGCTCTGTAGTCGATCCAGTCCATTTCTTCTGGATCATAGTAATAGGCGCGAGTGCCAGAATGATAACATAGAGTAAACATGGGATAATTCCTTTCTCTTTTTCCTTGGTTCTAGTGTAGCATTAATATTTATTAGTTGCAAGATATTTTTCTTCTTCAAAATAGTTTATTCTAGTTAACTTATTTTTGGGTTCCAGGTATTATTATATTACTTTGCGAAACAAAATCAAGGGGCAAATTTGTAAAAAAATAGGCACCCCGTAGGATGCCTTAATTAGGAGGGTTTATTTTTTGTAAGAGGCTTGCTCGCCGTCAATCCAACAATTAACCATTCCCCGCATGATTGACCCGTCTTTATCCAGGTGCATAACATTTGCATAATATGGAGTTACGTCTTTAACGATTATGGGATCGGTGGTGTATTCGCGAATCTTGCTAGATGCAATGTTTTGAAGTTCGGCGGTGGTCATTTGCGGTTCCTCTTTCGCTCTTTCCTTTTCCTTGATCCTAGTATAGCACGAATATCCATTGACCGCAAGATATTTTTCTTCTTTTGGATAGTTTATTTTGGTTAACTTATTTTTGGGGTCCACTTATTATTATAAAGAAACGCAAGAAAAAGTCAAGCGTTTTCTTGTAAAAAAAATACCCTGGAGTTTTATTTTCCAGGGTAGATTTTAGGCTTCGCTTACCTCTTCACACCAGGCAGTATAGCCTTCTCGTTCTTTGTACCAACGCCAATCTTCTTTGATTTCATCTAATACCTTGTAATATTCATCGTCTGTTTTTACCTCATCAAGTTCGGGAACTTCAAATTCATAGATTACCGTAGCGGTTACCGTAGCCATTTCTAATCCTTCCTAAGGTGTGTTTATAGTTCTTCGGGACAATAATATTCTAGCTCATAAATTGCGGCGTTAGGGTCGCTCATAGCGGCTAGAATAGCTTTCGCTTCTTGCTCGCTATCGCCTATCCATTGAGCAACCTGGTTGCCGTGAACGGGTGAACATACCGCGTAACGTGCCTGGAGTTGATCAGTGCTATAAATGAACAGCTTGGGATACATGATAGAGCCTTTCTAATCAGCATCAATTTTGATACACTTAAAATTGTCTGAATCTGGTCGAACGCCTTGCGGAAGGCTGCATTCCGCTTCAAGGTATCCATCATTATTATAGCTATCATATGCCTCTATGTAAACATATCCGCCTAATTGGATGAATTCTCTTAACGCTTTAATGGCTTTATCCCTAACGGCTTCTATTTCAGTGTTTTCCCTTTCCGTTAATTCTTTCTTGAGCCGCAGAATTAAATCTTCAATATTGCTGTTTGTTAAAAGGTCGGTATCGAGCTGATCTTTAGTAATAAGCATTTTGGAGTTCCTTTCTTCCTTTTCTGTAAGTCCATTGTAGCACTAAAAGGAAACTTTGAAAAGAAAAATTTTAAAAAAATAACCCCGCTTTTATGGCGGGGTTTAATTTACTCTAGCCTTTTCTTTCTTCAAAATCAAACTTAAAATGCGGGGTTACGTCATATGTAATGCGTTCGCCTTTGATAATTGAATAGTTCATTGAGCAGCCTGCTTCTGCGAACTGTGCCGCGTCTTCTGAAATAATCTTTTTAGCTTCTTTGAGGGTGGAGGCGGAGCCGATCAAAGGACAATCGAGGTCATCAGCAATAACATAGTACATAGTAGCCATTTTTAATCCTTCCTTAGGGGTTTTTATTTTGTAAATACAGTATTGCGGTTTGGGGTTAAAAAGTCAAGTAAAATTTTAAGGTTTTTCAAAATATTTTGAAAGTCCGTGGCATCAATAGAACGCGTGCCCCATGCTTTTCTAACGTCCTGGTCATCGTCAACCAGAATACCAGAACGGTTAACGGTTCGATGCTTGGGCGTTCCATATTTTACAATATGAACCTCATCGAATATACCAGGATAGTATTTATCTAACCAGGCTTTTTTAGCTTTGCGGGTTGCCTGGTTATATTCTCTTGACCCACCTTTAGCGCACCATGAAATAATGCCTAGATGGTATCCGCACTTTTTAAGCCTTTTCAAGACGCTTTTTAGCTCTTCGGGGTTGCCAATAGGCAAGGCTTCACAATAGGGCGCTACGTTGGACGAGGTGAGTTTGTCAAGCCAATTAGGAACGCTATACAAGTCTGTAATTGTGCCGTCCATGTCAAAATAAATAGCGGCGTTGTTCGTTGCCTGATGCTCTTCCATTAGCTCATTGATACGTTTTTGATAAGCGGCATTAATCATGATACAAGCTTTCTAGCGATTTGTCCTTTCGATAGAACCCTTTGGGTTCTTAGGTTAGGGTGTTTGCCCTAATCGGATAGTTCAAATATACACTTGCCTGGTTAATGCATCAAGGGGTTTAGAATATTTTTTTGAGACATAAAAATTTTTATTAGTCATATTGTGCGTGATACAATAGGCGTGAAGCGTCAAGGGTAAAATAAATTCTCCATAAAAAAAAGAATAGAGTTCGCTCTCTTGCAAACCCCTCAGGTTAAGGTCATTCCCGCTTGTATTTTATTTAGTGTTTCATTTTGTTTTTCCTTTCGTTAATTTAATTATAAACCAAAAGAAAAGGGGTGCAACCCCTTTTCTACAGAACATAGTTCAAATAAATGTAAATAAACATAGCGGCTAACGCGGTTATGATTTGAATAACTAGATATATAATGCTGTCATTCTCTTTTGGATTGGTAAACATTTGATGAAATACTGCGAGGGCATTTACCAGGGTGGTAATCATGATTAAAGCGGATAGAACTTGTACGGTAATAAGCATTTGAAAACTCCTTTACTCCTTTTGACAAATCTATTATACCAGAAGAAAAGGGGCTGTAAAACCCCTAAATAGAAGATTATTTCTTTTCAAAGAAAATTTTTGCTGCTTCTTCTTCTCGTTCTTGCCGTTCCATTTGCTTACACCAGAAACGAAAACCGTTCTCCTTTTCTTCTTCGTGGCGTTTTTTGTATTGTTGAGCAAACTTCTTTTTCGTTTTGGTGAAATCTTTATCATAAATGGTAGCTATCAAATAGCAAGCATCATTAATATTATGTTTGGTTTCTGAATTTAAGCAATGATAGTCTAGATCGTAATTGTAGAATAATATTACCGCTACTTTGATTGCTTGTATGTAATTTAGCATTGTTAACCTCCCAATTGAACTATCTATAGTCTAAATGATTTTAGAGAACTGGTCAAGCGCTTTTTAAGATTATGCAATAAATTTTATCAGTGCGGAAAATGGGCATCAAGTCTAATTATAATAAAAAAGGGTTAGAACGTCAAGCCCTAACCCTAAAATTCTATTCCAAGAAATAGCCGTAATAGTTTGCTAATTGCTTCAATACATCTATCTTGTCCGCCTCCGTCATTTCATCTATTAGGCATCGTGTGCGCTCTTCTCGTAGCTTCTTAGCCGTTTTAGTTTGGTTTATAATGTAGTTAGCTGCTTTAGCGCCGTTGAGCTTGAAATAGTATCTAATCGTTTCTACTTCATCTTTTTCGATATGATAACCTCTATCAAAAAAGCTCGCTAGTTCCGATTCATCTTTCCACGAGTACAAGGTACTTTCTACTTCATAATTATTGCATGAAAGAGCAAAACGGCTATAATACTTGCCTACCGCTTTTCTTTTTGTAATAGTAATTTTCTCTTCTCGTAAGATAAAAAAATTCTCGTCTCTGAGGTGCTCGCTGTTAAGCGTGTACGACTTGGGGAAAGTTAGAAGTGGGTCAATATAGCGAACAAGATCATAAAAAGGAATGTCACCAATAGACTTACAAACGGTATCAAACACAACATGGACGGTTCTTTCATCTTTATGAATGACATAAAACCTAACAGGCGCACCAAACCGCCAATTACTAGTAGGATCATTGAACATCTTTTTTAATCCTTTGAGAATACTATTTTCGCTAGCATTTTCAATTGCCTTAGTAACGGCTTCATTGTAATGCTTTTTCATTTCTGAATTGGTGAACTCTTTTTGACCAAACTCTGCTAAAAGCCAACTGACAAAATTAGCCTTGTTCTGCTCTACTTGAATATCTTTATTAGACGGTTTCATAGTGGGGTTTCCTCCCTTTGAATAGTTGTTTTATTTTCTGCGTCTTTAATTATCAACATTGAAAGCGAATAGTCAAGAGAAAAAGTAAAAAAGATTATTTTTTCTTTTAGTTGATATAACCCAGTAAATGAGATAGGGTATAAATAGACAAGATAAAAGGATAAAGAGAGGTAAACGAGCAATGATCAGTGAGGAAACGACAAGAACGCTAATAAAGGATGCAATAGAACGTGGTGCGGAGTGTCTGGCTACCATGCGGGTAGCGCGTGAACTAAACTATGCCATGATTATAGGCGGTGCTACAGACGAACAGAAGGACAGGGACGGATACGCCGAGGATTTAGCTATTGCAGCTCTTGTGGCTGCTTCTGGCGGTGTGTCAGCGAACTATATCAGTTCTAGGGTAGACTATCACCAAGATAACATACTAAGGTCTTAGGGCGGACTACAGAAGCGCTAGAACGGCATAATAGAGCGGGGTAGGCTGATCGTAGGTAGTCCCTACCCCGTGGCTGGTAAACGGGATATTTACCCGTTTAGCTATGTAGGTTGTCCAGTTGTGCGAAGCACAACAGGCGCGAAACGTCAAGTGCTATTATTATAATAATACATAGTTTATTGTAATAGTGTTGATAGTGTGCGGCTATTGATCAATGGATCGAGACAACACGAACAAACGTTCGAGCGAGCGACTGGACGATCGAACTAGCAACGGCTGAAACAGGGCATCAGCTCCATTATACCACACGCCGCCCAAAAGTACAATACAATAATAGATGAATGAATCATTGCCTTTTATGATAGAACAGGCACCAACTATTGCGAAAATTTATCGAAAAATTTTCGTGGTAGACTATTGCGTTTTTTAGCGGATGTGGCATAATAATAGATGTCAGGAAGGAATGAAAGATATTCCGCCAAGTCCGAAAGGAAAAAACAAAATGGTAGCATTTGCAAATATGAGCAATAATCAACTTGCCGACCTGGATGCAAGCCTTGCCGCAATCCGCACAGTGAACAAAATGCGTGACTGCATGAGTGAAGCCGCTCTCTCTGAAACGGCTAAGCGCATTGCGGAAAACGCGGCGGCTCGGATTGGAAACGGTCTAAATGCGGAAAAACTGCTCAGGCTTGCAGAAGTCACGGAATGGCAGGGCATAGGCGGGGCGCGACAACCCCGCCCACCCCAGCAGATCAGCAGCGGCAGCAAGGGGAGGGGTAGTATCGGGAAATACACAAAAAAAACACAAAATGCGCTGCGCCCCGATCATTTTCCCCTCCAAAACCACTTTTTGATTTTCTGTTACGATGTTTTCATTTTTTTATTTTTCTTCGTTTGGGGTTGACTTTTTGACACGGGCGTGCTATAATGTTCAAAGAAGATGACAGAACAATCCGTTAGGAGACTAAATATACATGAAATTAGATTACAAGATCAAAGATGTGGAAGGCCGACTCGCCCATGTTAACAAAGTTATCGAAGCCACCCCCACAGAACGCCTCAGTCCGCAATATCTATCCTATATGTCTGATTACATTCTGTTTGTAGCTGATCGTGACCAAACAAAAAAAGAGCAAAAGGCAGAGGCACCCATTGTAACAAAGAATCGAGAGGTTACAGTCTCAAAAAGACAAACCTCTCTTGAAACTTTAACCTCCAACCTAGAGAATGGAGAGGACGGGCTTTATGCTCTTATCACGAATGATAAAAACCAGATTATGGACTGCAAAGAGAAGATCACAGATAAAGATATTGACGAAGTTCCTGGTCTTAAAGACTGTCTTGACACAATTGAAAATCTAAAGCGTCAATTTGATGTAGCACAAGGCCAAGAAAAATATTATGTTAAGCGCCAGATCATCGAGACCTGGCAGCAGATCTATATCTTAAAGTCTTCTTTTCGCTCTGCTCCAGCCAAAGGCCGCACCTCAAATCAGATTAAGACGATGGCCCGCATGGTTTTAGATGAAGCTATCACTTTAGATGAAAACGGTTTTCCACGATCTTCTGGACTCGTTTCTCTGTTCAATCCAGCTCATATCTCTTTCCTTCTTTGTTATTACTCTCAATTAAAGCAGGAGACAAAAGAAGAGTTTGGATCAGATATGCACTACCTTCTTTTGGATTTAGAGGAACTTGTGGATCAAACTCTTTTAAAAGATTACCCTATCCTTTACGATCTGTTGGTCTGGAAAATAGACGGCCTATCCAATAAAGAGATTCAGTCTCTTATGGAGTCCCACCACGGAGTAAAACACAATGAGCAATACTGGTCTACTCTTTGGCGCAAGCGTATTCCAAATATGTTATGCCGTCAAGCCCAAGAGAATTGGCTTATATGGCATTTCACCAATGAAGCCTATGGAAATTGGAAAACATGCGGACGATGCGGAGAAACGAAACTGGCACATCCTATGTTCTTTTCTAAGAACAAATCTTTAGATGGATATTATTCTATTTGCAAGGAATGCCGTTCGCAAGCTGGCAGGAATCGAGCAAATGAAGTAAACGAACAAGAAAAATAAACTGGAGGTGATGTTTATTGGCATCAGAACCTAAAAAGCGTTGCGTAAAATGTCAGAAGGAAAAGATCGAAAGACGCTTCTGGAAGATGAAGAACGGTGAGCGTTGCGATATGTGCAAAGATTGCCTTACCGCTTACATCGACAACCGCAACCCTAAAACATATCTATGGATTCTAGAGAAGTTCGATGTCCCGTATGTAGAACATGTGTGGGTTAACCTCACCAATGAAGCTTACTTACGCGATCCCGCTTCTTTTGGATCAACCTCTGTCATCGGCAATTATATTCGCTCAATGTCTCTATCCCAATACAAAGAGTGCGGATATGCGGACAGTGATCGTCTCAACCATGAATATAAGCAAGAGCAAGAGGAAATCTACAATCGTAAGATTCAAGCGATTGCAATGAATGAAGAAGAGGAAAAAGAGCTTAAACGTCAGTTAGAGGCAGGAGAGATATCCACAGCTGAATATAAAACTCGCTCTTCTCTTACTGCGTTCAATGAGGCTCAAGAGGAAAAAGCAGCTGCGGACCGAAAATCCTCTAAATTTGTCACAACAGTTGATGATGCGGAAAATGCTATTGCTGCGGATTTAACAGACGAAGATATTAAATATCTGTCAATGAAGTGGGGAACTCTCTATAAGCCATCTGAATGGATTACTATGGAGAAGCTTTACAACGAGTATGCCGCAGAAAACGATCTTAACACAGATCGCAGAGAAACACTGAAGAAAATTTGCAAGACAAGTCTCAAAATGGATCAAGCCATTGATGTAGGCGATATGCAAGATTATAAAAATCTGTCTATGGTTTATGAACAGTTGAGAAAGTCAGCAAAGTTCACAGAGATGCAGAACCACGAAGAAGAGGTCCGTGACCTTGATTCCATTGGAGAATTGGTTAAATTCATTGAGCGAGAAGGCGGCATCATTCCGCAACAGTTTGACCCTATCAACGATCCGCAAGATAAAGTTGATTTTGCCATTCGCGATATTAAAAATTACCTACGCCGTTTGGTCGTAGATGAACAAGGTCTTGGAGATATCATTGAATCCTTTATCCAGAAGGCTGAGAAGCAGAAAACAGAAACCGTTGAAGGTATTCTTGCTACAGACTTTGATGCACAGAACGAGATTACTCAGCAAGATGCAGAAGAGTTTGCGGACTTCCGTTTACAGCAAATTGAGGAAGAAAGTAGGCAACTGATAGAGGAGTTTGCGGAAAATGGCTCTTAAAGACTTGCTAACTGTTGCTTCGGGGAAGAGACACAAGAAAGTAGAGGTTGATAAGGAGAAAATTAAGGAGCATTTACCTGATTATCAACGTCTTATTGACTATTGGAGAAAATATCCAGACAAATTCATCGACTATCTTTGTTCTCTAAACCCAGATAATACTTTTAGATTCTATTTTATTCAAAGATTAGTGTTGCGGCTGTTTATGCGATATAGAACCGTTTATGCGGTCTTTAGCCGTGGCTTTTCTAAATCATTCTTGGCAGTCTTGGTTTTGATGATCAAAGCAATTCTTTATCCAGGATCAAAATTGGCAACTGTGGCGGGAGGTAAATCTCAATCAGCTAGTATCTTGAGTAGTAAAATGTTGGAGATCTGTCAATTGATTCCCGCAATAGCAAACGAAATTGTATGGGATACAAGAGGTAAAATTGCACAAACCACTCAATCAAAAGACCAAGTAACATATGCCTTTAAGAATGGCTCTCAACTGTCCAATGCTGCAATGACTGAAGGTACTCGTGGTCAGCGTTTTCAATCTATCTTAGTAGAGGAAAGTGCTAAAGTAGACCAGGAGAAGCTAACAGAGATTATTATGCCTACTCTCGTTATTTCTCGCCAAATAAACGGTGAAGTAGATCTTAATGAAGTGCTTAATCAGAGCGCCATCTTTGTTACCTCTGCTGGATATAAAGGAACATATGCCTATGAAAAACTCATTGATACTCTTTGTCATAGCGTTGCGGGTAAAGACAATGAGGCTTTCATTTTGGGGGGAGACTGGAAGATTCCAGTTGTTGAAGGACTTCAACCTGCTAACTTTATTCAGGCTCAAGAAAATGATAATTCTATGGACGAAGCTGGCTTTGACCGTGAGTATAAGAAACTATTGTACTCGATAAATATAATAAATTGCTGGAAAATCCTAAAGAAGCTTTGGCTACAGCATAGTCCGCAAGGGCAAGTGCGAATGCTTGAAAACAAAACTTATATATGGACAATCAGCAGCCAAGTTGCGTTTTACGTAATTGGTTCAACGACTATGCTAATACAGCAGTAGGATAAAATCCGAAAAATTATACAGAAAGGAAGTGCGGTTATGAAACAAATTATTGTTGATAACCAGTTCACACCTTATTATATCTCTGAAAAAGGAGAATGTTTTAATTCTAAAACTAATAGGTTCCTCAAAGGACAAAACAGTTTATCAATATGATAAAAAAGGAAACTTTCTTGCAGAATATCCTTCTACAGGAGAAGCTGCTAGAAAAAATTTTCCAGAGTTCAAAAGGGCTTCTAGTCATATCGGGGAATGCTGTCGTAGAAGAATTAAAACATATAAAAATTTTATTTGGAGATATAAAAATGATATAGTCTAACTTATTGTGAAAGCAATGAGATTATTTGAATAGTATTTGGGCAGGAACAGTTGAAGGCGCTTTCTTTAATCCGCAGAAATTCGATCAACATAGAGTCCTTCAATTGGCGCAAACTCAATATGACCACGGCACCTCTAAAGAAGGTTACTATTGTATGGGAGTAGATGTTGGTCGTTTAGGAGATATGACAGAAGTAGTTGTCATTAAGGTAACACCTGCTAGGACTGGTGTTTCGCTAAAACAGGTTGTCAATATTTACACCTTTGAAGAAGATCATTTTGAAAAGCAAGCCATCCAGCTAAAACGCTTATTCTCGCAGTTTAAATGCGATATGTGTGTAGTAGACGGCAACGGAATTGGAGCTGGTCTGGTAGATTATTTAGTCCGAGATCAGATTGATCCTGACACGGGCGATCTTCTTCCTAACTGGGGTGTGTATAACGATGACGAGAGACGATACAAACAGTGGGAGACAGAGGATACTATCCACAATGCGATGTTTATTATGAAGGCTAATCAGCCCATCAATTCTGAGTTGTTTGCCTATTGTCAAACCCAGTTAAATTCAGGAAAACTTAAATTTTTAATTGATGAATCAGTAGCCAAAAACAAGCTTATGTCACAGTCTCAAGGCAAGAAAATGACTACTATGCAAAGGGCAGATTATTTGCGGCCATACGTTGAAACAAGTATTTTGAAATCACAAATGATGGAAGTTCGTCCACTTATTCTGAGAAGAATAAGTGAATATTTTCTAATTGCGGGGACTCCCGAAATGGGCAATCCGCAGTAAAGTTCACTCTTATTATAAATTTTTAGAAGGGTGAAAATATTCAACGACTATGCAAAGATGCAGTAGAACCAAGTGGTTCGAAATGGAAATCCCCTAATTTCAGGGTGAAGAGATAGTCTAATCTATATAGAAAATATATAGCTCAATGGCGTTGCCGTAGCGAAGCAATGTAAATATAAATGGAATCTCGTTCAGCAAAACGATGGCGCTAATATTATCCTAAAGCAGGCTAGTCGAAAGATCAAGAAAGATAAGTTTTCTGCTCTTATTTATGGGCTTTCCTGGCCGAAGCTTCAAGAGGAAAAAGCCCACAAACGTAAAGGGCGTAATATCAAAGATTTTATGTTCTTTAGCAAAAGTCATTAATATGGGCAGTCCGCAATAAGACAAAATGTATAAAACTTAAATCTATTTAGATTCTGATTTGAGGGGAATTCTGTGAGATTCCAACAGAGAAGTCATTAACAATTCAGTTGTTCTCAAGTGGGACTCCGATTCCCCTCAATCTATCTACGGGATATGGGCAAAGAGAGGTGAAACTAAGTGCGTGATTCTGCTGGCGAAGTGAAAATTTATAACCTTCTTAAAGATTATGACATTGATTTTGAAGAAGAATATGAATTCGACGATTTGAAATCATCTAGTGGCCGCAGCCTTCGTTTTGATTTTGCCTGTTTCAATGATGATGGTGATTTAGATTATTTGATTGAATATCAGGGTAAGCAACACTATGTCCCTGTTTCAAAATTTGGCGGTAAACGGGGTTTACATCGCCAAAAATATAATGATACTTTAAAAAGAAAGTATTGTCTAGAACATAATATTAGATTGGTAACTATTCCCTATTATGACGAGAATAAGATCAATTTTAAATATTTAATGAGAGCTGCTGGATACCTATAAAGGAGGTGAATATTGGCTTACGTAAAAAATAAAAGTGATAGGAACTTTCGTTTGTCTAACTCTGCTGGATCTCTTGACTTTAATAAAATCAAGGTCGGAAAGCGAACGATTTCTGATAATGTAGGGATTCGTGTTGATGATATTCCATCACGTTTTGCTAAGAGTAGAAAGCCAATTGAGAAAGAAGATATAATTCGCGCTCTTAACATGAATAATCTTAAAGAGCTGCGACACTTTTCTGAAGTCTTCTTTAGAACCAGCGGTATCTATTCACGTCTTTGTCGTTATATGGCATATCTTTTTAAATACGATTGGTTTATTACACCGATTGTAGATAAAGAAAAAGCAAAAGAGAAAAATGTTGTAGATAATTGGTATAAAGCGTCCAAGTATCTTGACAACTCTGACTTAAAGATTTTCTTCTCTAAAGTTGCGTTAGAGGTTATCAAAAAGGGATGCTATTACGGTTATATATTGGAAGACTGCAAAGACCGTCTTTCGGTTCAGCAACTTCCTGTAGATTATTGTCGCTCTCGGTATGAGATAAATGGTATTCCCGCAGTAGAATTTAATATGAAGTTCTTCGATGATAAATTTAACGATCCTGAGTACCGCATCAAGGTTTTAAAGCTTTGGCCTAAAGAAATTCAGCAAGGCTATATGCTCTATCTTAAAGGTAAGCTTCCTAAAGACTGCAAAGATGATGTTGATGGGTGGCTGCTTTTAGATCCAAAGAAAACTGTTAAATTTAATCTTAGCGGTAGCGACTGTCCTATTTTTGCTTGTGTTATTCCCAAACTTTTGGACTTGGAAGCAGCACAAGAGTTAGATCGCAAGAAGATGCTTCAAGAGATTCTGAAAATTATTATTCAGAAGATGCCGATTGACAAAAATGGTGATTTAATTTTTGATGTAGAGGAAGCGCAACAACTTCATTCTAATGCAGTAGCTATGTTAGGTGATGCTATTGGTGTAGACGTTCTGACAACTTTTGCAGACGTTGAGGTTGCGGACTTGTCTGATAAAGGTAATGTCTCAACAGTAGATCAGTTAAACAAAGTGGAACGTACTGTCTACAATGAATCTGGTACGGCTCAAAATTTGTTTAACACAGATGGCAACACCGCATTGGAAAAGTCAATTGCCAATGACGAAGCTACTATGTCTAATCTTATTTATCAAATGGAACGATTTGGTAATTTAGTTTTAGAGCGTTTCGAGAAGAATGCGGGTAAGATTACATTCCGTTTTCAACTTCTTCCTACTACAATTTATAATTACAAAGATTTATCTAAGGCTTATAAGGATCTTACTTCTATTGGATTCTCTAAGCTCCTGCCGCAGGTTGCCCTTGGTCAATCTCAAAGTGTGGTTCTTATGACAGCATTCTTAGAAAACGATTATTTGGATTTGAACGATGTATTTGTTCCTCCGCAAATGTCTTCTACCATGAGCGGGAATGGGAACATTTCTTCTGATGATAACAAAACAAATAAAGATAGCAATCCTGCTCCCACTGAAGAGGGTGGTAGGCCTCCATTAGACGACCAAGATAAATCTGATAAGACTTTGGCTAATCAAGAGAGTGAATCATAATGGGAGCGAGGATAGATTTAACAGGTCAAACCTTTGGACGCTTGACAGTTTTAGAAGAAACGGAGCACAGAGATTCTAAAGGAAGTATTATATGGAAATGTCAATGCTCTTGTAAAAACAAGACTACTTGCTATTATTCTTGCAGAAATCTCAGGAATGGAAATTGTCGCTCCTGTGGGTGTCTCAGATTAGAAAATCTTCGCAAAAAAATTTGTGCTGATATAACAGGCCAGCGTTTTGGAAAATTAGTGGCGATAGAACCAACAGACAAGAGAGAATCAGTAAACGGTGGTTCTGTTATCTGGAAATGTAAATGCGACTGTTGTGCTATTACCTATGCCAGCGTTCATAATCTAAGAAGATTACACACGACTTCTTGTGGCTGTAATAAGTCTAAAGGCGAATTGGTTTGTAGAACGCTTCTTGAGAAACAAGGAGTTGATTTTATCCAACAATATCAGTTTGAAGATTGCATAAATCCAAAAACGGGTAAGCAATTGTTTTTTGATTTTTACTTACCAGATTATAATTGTTGTATAGAATACGATGGCGAACAACATTTCAAAGATAAGTCTCTCTTTTCTCATGATAATTTTGAGGAAAGATGTTATCGAGATAAAGTAAAAAATTTATATTGTTTTGAGAATGAAATAATTCTTATTAGAATTCCATACACTCGTTTTAAAAAGTTGTGTATTGAAGACTTGCTTCCTGAAACAAGTCTTTTTATTAGAGAAGCGGAAGGTTAGGAATGGCATTACGAAATAAATCAGTTGCTACTATTGAAGCCCCGCAGTTTATTAATCTAGAACCAGATGCTCTTAATCCTGGTATTTCTAAATGCGAGATCAAGGTTATGTATCTAGGAAAGAACCGTAACGGCTCATATATGGATAAGAACGCGGCAATTAATATGGCTCAATCGCTTAGATGCGTACCTATTGTTGCAGCATACCACGAAGACAAAGAAGATTTTGGGGATCATGGCGAAGTTATCCATATTGAAAATGGAGAAATCTCATTTACTTGTGCTACTGTTCCTTATGGATTTGTTGCTCCAGATGCCAAGGTTTGGTTCCAAAAATTTATTGATACTGATGAATTTGGTAACGAGATTGAACGTGAGTATATGATGACTACTGGGTATCTTTGGACAGATCAATATCCAGAAATTACCAAGTGCCTTTCTGAAGGCCAAGGGCAATCTATGGAACTAGATAATACTGATGGTCATTGGGCAACAGATAATAATTCTGGAGTGGACTTCTTTATTATTAATGATGCGACCATAACAAAGTTATGTGTCCTAGGTGACGATGTTGAACCTTGCTTTGAGGGTGCGTCTGTTACCGATATCAATGTTTCTAAAGATTTCTCTTTGGAGAAAAACTTTAATCAAACATTGTTCTCTATGATGAACGAGTTAAAAGACGCGTTAGAAAACAAAGGAGGATTGAATATGTCCCTAGAGGAAATCAAAGCAAACGAGGAAGTTGCTGAAGACTTTGCTGAAGAAGTAAAGGAAGAAGCATCTGTTGCTGAACCTGAAGGAGAAGTTGCAGAAGACTTTACCGAAGGAGAGGCTCCTGTTGCTGAAGAGCCTGAGACTGACGATTCTGCCGAAGAGTTTGCAGAGAAGAAAGCTGCAGACAAAGATGATGAAGAGGATCAGGATGATCAAGACGACAAGTCTGATGATGGGGAAGCATCTGATGACAAGTCTGAAGAAGATCCTGAGAAAAAGCATTCTCTTGAAAATAGCACTGTAACTGAACTTGTTGAGCAATTTGAAGCTCTCAAGTCTAAATACGATGCTCTTGAGACAGAGATTGAAGCTCTTCGGTCCTTTAAGATTGAACGTGAGACGGCTGATAAGGATGCACTTATTGCCAAGTACCATATGCTTTCTGAAGAGGACAAGGCAGAAGTTGAGGCTCACAAGGCTGAATATAGTCTTGATGAAATCGAGTCTAAATTGGCTTTGATTTATGTGCAGAAGAATGTAGACTTCGATACTCTTGATGGTACACCTGAAGCAGAAGAGAAATCTGAAGTTGTTACATCTTTTTCACTAGTAGATAATGAAGTAGCGGAAGAAGCTGACTATATGTTACAAGCACTCCGCGAAGCTAAAAATATTTAGAAGGAGGAAATGCTAGATGGCATTTAAGATTGATCGTGCCGATGCGGCAGTTCAGCTAACTGGGCATAACAACTATGCTCAAGTAGAACCTAACCATCTTACCGCGCCACGTAACGGCGGCGTTTATGGTCAGCTCCCCGCAGAAGATTCTATTGAGATTCTTGAACAGGGTACTTTTGTAAAATATGACTATGTTAAGGGTCAAATAAACTTTACTGGTAAAGGTCCTTGGATGATGGTTTTCAATGAGGAAAAGTTATATGACGAGCGCAAGCAGATGCACCGTGATTATGCTATGAAGAAAAGTGACTTCTATGATGGCATTATGACCCCTCGTGTTTTTGTTATGCACGCTGGTGATATTTACACCACCAACAATGTTGTTGCTGGTGAATATGCTGTAGGTGACGTTCTTGCTCCTGGCGATAATGGTATTCTCGCCAAGCAGAAAGGTGACGTAGGGGGTCTTGCTCTTCAGGTTGTTAAGTGCTATACTCTCCCTGATGGTCAGCCTGCCGTTAAACTACAAGTTATTGCTGCGTAAGAGAAAGGAGAGAGGTAGATAATGGCTAATCTTATGAAATTTGAACAGATCCGTCAGCTCGCCAAGGCTGCGGCTCACAATCGGGCTCTCACCTTTTCTGTGAATGACGCAGAAGAGTCCTTTGAGGCTGGTGCTGTAAATAATGCTCTCCGCGAACAGTTTAATCTGCTCGCTGGTGACTATAAGTCTTTCCGTCGTAATAAGGCAGAGGTATTTGAACTTATCGAGGAAACTCTAGACGAAGTTCTCCCTGTTAAGGTCATGGCTCAATATGAGCAATTTGCTGAGGTAAAGACTGTTCCTCAGAGTGGTAAGGCTGTCTTCAAGCTACGTATTACTGAAGCTGCTCGCAAGCGCGCTAAGGCATTCGTTACTCGTGTAGGTCTTGCTGGTCGTTATGAGACTATGATGCTAGATGGTCGTGAACTTGAAGTAGCAACTAGCGCTATTGGTTACGCTCTTCGTATTGGTTTTGAGGAGTTCCTTGATGGCCGCTACTCCTTCGCTGATTTTACCGACATTATGATTGAGGGTATGAATGAGTACATCTACGAAGAGATTGCTAAGGCACTTGCTAATGCGGTAAAAACTCTTCCCGCAGCTAACAAGTACACTGGTGCTGGTTTCGAAGAAGCTAAGATGGATGAACTTCTTGCTATCTCTGATTCTTATGGCAATGGTACTTCTGCTATTTATTGCACAAAGGAATTTGCTTCTACTATGAAGCCCGCTTCTGCTGATTGGGCATCTGACGCAATGAAGGATACTCTTTTCCGTCAGGGCTATTTCACTGATTATAAGGGTCATCCAGTAGTTATTCTTCAGCAATCTATGGTTGATGAAACCAATACGGAGAAGGTTCTTGATCCTGCTCAGGCTTATATTTTCGCTTCTGTTGGCGAAAAGCCTGTAAAGGTTGTTTTTGAGGGTCAGACTGCAGTAAAGACTCGTGAGGACAATGACGATTGGTCTACTGATCTCCAGACTTACAAGAAGTTTGGCGTTGCGGTATTCTCTAATCCTTCTATTTGTTCTTACCAGAATACAAACCTAAAGAAAGCAACTCACTAGATTTAATTCTACCATACACGCTTCAAAATATGAGGCAATAGTTAATTTCTAATATACATACTAAGGGGTGTTGTGTAACGACACCCCTTATTTCTATAACCGAGATAAAAGGAGAAAAATAAAATATGAGTACAGTAGATCTTATCGACAATGCGGAAATTGTTCCTGTGAAGAATCTTATGTCCTATCAGGTAGGTTATAAGACTTTAAACGGTGTAAGCCGCCACTTTGCTCCGCACCAGGTAATTAATATTACCGCTGGAGAACTTCGTGAGCTTACCTATGAGCGTGGAGGTCTTATTCTTCTACAAAACTACCTTCAGGTTGGCAATCAAAAGTTAGCACAGGAATTTGGTATTTCTAGTGATATGATTGAATATAATTGGACAGAAAAAGACGTTATTGATGCTTTAACCACTTCTGACATTGACATTCTTCTGGATGCTCTTGATTTTGCGCCAGATGGTATTGTAGAAGAGTTAAAGAATAAGGCAATTGAACTTGAAATTGCAGATAACAATCGTATCATGGCTATCAATAAGCGACTTGGTGTAGATATTAGTCAAATCATTAAAAATAAGCATGTATATGATAAGACTACGGATACTGATAAAGCTGAGCAACCAAAACAGCGCCGTTCTACTACTGCCAAAACCACAACTACTCGTCGTCGAACCACTAAAAAGGTAGAGACAGAGAAAAAGGAAGTGGAAACGCAGAAGGAAATACAGAAAAAGGAAACAGAAGAATAGGAGATTTTAAATGGCAGAAGAAGAAAACACATCTTCAACTCCGCTAGAATCACCTACAGCAGTTCCATCTACGCCTCTTCAGCCAGCTATTAAGATTAAAACCACATTTCGTGAAATGTATGACTTTTTTCTAAGTGGCATAACTGATGATATGTTTATGGAAATGACCAAAGAAGATACAGATGCAATGCTTCAAGAGATTTTGGTGGCAGCTGTTCCACGTTTTGAATTCCCTCGCTGGGCTGATCCATTTGATTTAGACTTCAAAAATGAGACTTTTTCCACAAAGTTAACAACAGAGGAGAAACTTATTATCCGTAATTATATGATCAGTGAGTGGATTGGATTCCAGCTTGCGAATGTTGACTTGATTCGTCAAAAATATAGCGGTAGTGACTTTAGTTTTACTAGTCAAGCTTCTCATATGAAACAATTAATTAACTTAAAGAAAGAGTATGAGTCTCAGGCGTTTCATTTACAACGTGTATATTGCCGTCGTAGACGCGATAAAAAAGGGGTAATGCGTTCTACTTTTAATAAGATTATGGAACCAGTAGATTGGGAATAGTAGTCTATAAAACTCGCACTATTGATTATACAATTGAAGAGATAACCTTAGAAGAAAACCTTTCCCGCATATGCGGACAGATCTTCAAACTTTTACCTATGAAAGAAGAAGAGAAAGATTGGATTAAGCCCCTTGAAACGGTTACTCTCGAATTAGCTGGTATGGCAGAGTTATTGCCAAATCAGAATGAACTTTTCTCTCTAGTATGTAAATTAGAGGGATTGCGAGCCAAAGGCGAAGAGATTGATTTTATGCTTTTCCGCAGAACTATTTTTGAATTATGTGGAATGGTAAATAAGATAAAGGACGGTGTAAATGAGCTTTCATACAATGGCAAGTAGAGTCCAATATCTTGGTGGAAGTCAATTAGATAGAATCAAGAAGAATAAACTTCGCTCTTTCCGCATGGCTCTAAAGAATGATTATAACACTAGAATGATCAGAGTTCCAAATGGAAGTGTATGGCCGTGTCTAATCCGCACTTCAAGCGGTGGCAGAAAAAGCGACTATGATCGTGAGTTATTGTCGGTTGAATTTGATTCTGGCCTCACTCCTGGAGATACTTTTGAAATTTTAGATGAATGCTCTCATTGGATGATTTATTTGCCCATAGAAACAGAAATTGCTTATTTACGAACAGAAATTATTAAGTGTGATTATACTCTTGAAGTTAATGGAAAAGATTACTGGATTTATTGCCAGGGTCCAACTGAGACTGATCTTCGTTGGTTTTTAAAAAATAATATCAATGCCAATGAGTTAAATCTTTCTGGTACTATTTATATTAAAAAAGACGAGAATACATTGAACTTTTTTAAGCGTTTTACGCGCATCAAGATAGATGGACATGCTTGGGAGGTTCAAGCAACTGACTCAATGACGGTAGAAGGTATTCTCGAACTCGAAATTCAAGAATATTATGATAATTCAATTGAAGAATTGCCAGAGATTAAAAAAACTACTCCAGATTCAGCAGAGACTATTATAGGGATGACCACAGTAAAACAGAATACTGTAACGGGGTATTCCATTGATCCGCTATTTTATTCTCCTGAGATAGAATGGAAGATTGTTGGGAACGATCGCGTCCGTATTGACGAAGTTTTAGAAAAAGGTCGTATCTGTAAGGTAAAGGTTTATCCTGGTGCCATTAAAACTTTTGACTTATGTTATGGAAATCAAAAACTTACAGTTAAGATTGACTGGAAGAAACCTAGAATTCAAGGCCCTGTTTCTGTTTATCCATACGATATTCATAAGTATTGGATCAAGCAAAAAGAAGGTCAAGAAAAAGATTTGGCAGAATTTTCTATCAATAACGACATGGCTAAAATTACTGCTTCTGGTGATGACTGGTGTGAAGTAGAAATTGTTAACAGTAAAAAGGGAGCATTTACCATTTTCGCAAAAGGTGAGAATGTGGATGAATCTATTGATGTAGAAATTAAATCTTTGTAAGGAGGACGGAAGTGAAAAAAGTAGGCTCAAACCTGTTAAAGAAGAACTTCCGTTCTTCTTTTCTCTCTTGCTCAAATGATCAGGAAACTATTTGGCGTAAGCTTTTGGTTGAATCTAAACCATACAGTGATAAGCTAAAGAAACTTCTTATTATTAATGCACCAAATTGTTTAGATGACACTCAAGTACAATATCAACAGAAGATTCGAGAATATACTATTAAAGATATGAAAAATGGTCAGTATATTAAGGCTGTTCCAAAATTATCGTTCGGTGAACACGAAGAAGTTAAATCTTATATTCTTTTGGAATTTGACGATTTCGTCCCAACCGACAATCCTATGTATCGTGATTGTGTCATTAGCTTCAGTATCGTCTGTCACTTAGACTATTGGGAAATGGATGATTATAAGTTACGTCCTTGGGAAATTGCGGGATATATTGATGGTATCTTAGACAATGAACATTTGTCTGGTATCGGAACGCTTCAATTCATCGGGGCTTCTCAGTTAGTGTTAAGTGAATATCTTGGTGGCGTAGTGCTACGATATGTAGCTACTCATTCAAAGAATGACGATTCTGAGAAGGTAAATCCTGATTTGCCTTCTAGGACACAGCTAACCTCTGTGTAAGAGGTGATTTTATGGCTATACAAGGAGATTTGGCGCAGATATTGTCAGGAATGCCGATACTTGTGCCGCAATGTAAATTTGCTATTACTCAGCCAAAAGTAAAAGATGTTGTTGCTTTTGGAGAGGATAGATTTTTTGATTCAGTTCAATTGTTTGTACGATTAGACGATCTAATGGAGCCAGTCAAGAAAGGCAATCCTAGATTGGCTATGCTTTCTGGTTTCCACGTTCTTATGGTTGTCTTAGAACAACAAATCGAAATGCGTACAGACGTAAAAGATTTTTTTGCTCTTATATTGCCGCAATACGAGATTGAGTTTTCTTCTGGATCTATTAATTTAAAAATCCCAGAAGAAACGGGCATAAAAGGGCAATTAAACCCAATGAACTTTGAATATTTTCAAGACACGTTAAAAACACTTTTTGTACCTAAAGGACATGGTGAAGAGGAAGAAGATTACAACCCAGCTAACGATAAAGCTGCGGAAATCGCTGCTAAGTTAAAGGCTGGTAATCAGAAACGCCGTGAAATGAAGGCTAAAGAGAATCCTAATCAATCAGTTTTCGGGAGTTACACTTCCATTCTTTCTGTTGGTTTAGGAATAGATATTAACGTATTATATAATTATACCGTGTTTCAATTGTTTGATTCATTTAGCAGGTTCTCTGCGAAAATGGCTTATGAGTTTTATCAGAAAATTGTGTCTACTCCATTCATGGATGCTAGCAAAATGTCTGAACCGCTTAATTGGATTGATGATATTTACAAATAAAATTAAACATTGGATGCGTTTATAATATATCCGCGAGCAATCTTCCCGTTGCTCAATAAGGAAAAACTGTATACAATTTTTCTTATTAATTCAAAAAAGAAAAGGAGAGAAAACACATATGAACCGTTTTGGTATGAATGTATCGTACTAATACGCCTTATCCGCACCAATCATGCGGGGTAGTGTTAATCTTAAACAACTCCAAAGAAAAGAGACAATATGACTAAGATGCCCCTCTCTCAAGAGGACAAGGAAATTCTTCTGTCTCAGAGCGGAAGTAAAACCTTGGCACAATGGAAAGAGTTTTTTGGTGATAAATACACTAAAAAGCAAATTTACGATTTTTGTTATCGACATTGCGAAAAACCTAAAAAGATTTCAGAAGAAGAACGGTCTAAAACGCAATCAAACAATAGTAGAAAATATCATATCAAGCAAGATTATTTTAAAGAATGGTCGCATAATATGGCTTATATATTGGGCTTATGGTACGCAGATGGTTGTATCTACGGCGGACGATTGTTTGATATAACTCTTCATAAAAAAGATAAATACTTGTTAAAACGTGTAGCTGAAGAACTTGGATATGAAGGTATCTTGTATGATTATGTAGACCGTCAAGCTGCAAGACTGAATTTCTCTTGTAAGGTAATGTATAATGATATTGTTGCTCTTGGGGGAACCGAGCAAAAAAGTTTGACAGTAACCTTTCCAAAGATTCCTCACGAATATCTTTATGATTTTATTAGAGGATATTTCGATGGTGATGGTTGTATTATGCGACTAAAAGGAAATCGCATAAATTCTGCTTTTACCTGTGGTTCAAAGGTATTTTTAGAATCTTTATTAGAAATCTTAAAAAAGGAAGCTGACATTGAAGGCGGGGCTTTTGATGACTCTTGTGCTTCTTTAAAATTTGGAAAACGAGATTCTATTAGATTGGGTAGATATATGTATCAAGATAATCCAGAGTTGTTTTTAAAAAGGAAAAAAGAAAAGTTTCCTTTAGATTAATATTGCTATCGGGGAACTCTTTGCAGATTCGAGAATCCCGAGTCATTTAGCTAACTCTAGGCTAAGCGATGTAGAGACTAACTGCCTTAATCGGCATTGAGAAACGCTAGTTGATATGCGTTTCGAAAAAGGCGTAGTACAGGCTAGATCTGTACTAAGATATAGTCCATTAATCACATTGATTTAGATTAATGTCGCGAGATCTGTGATGTCGTTTTCAAGCCTCTTACGTCTGTAGACCTTGGTAGTCAGCATTTCGATGCTGGTCAGCCTATGCTATATATTGATAGCGCTAAGACCTCTTCTCTTGAAGGTGCTGCTACAACTGTCTACGCACAAGGCGGCAAGGGTAAATAGATTGCTCTTGTAAAATTTCCTTGATTGCTGGGAACTCTTGTGGTATAATATAAGTATTATAAGACAATCAGCATCTAAGATTGGAGCACTATTTATGTGGAAAACTGTAAAAGATTTTCCTTGCTACGAGGTAAATGAACACGGCGAAATTAGAATTGTTAAAACTAAGCATATAATGAAACCTCAATATGATAAAGATGGATATCAATGTATAAAATTATACGATTCAAAAAATAAAATTTATAAACATTTGCGTATCCATCGTTTGGTTCTTGAGACTTTTCTTCGTCCTCCATTAGAAGAGAAGAATGCCATCATATAAACGAGATTAGAGACGATAACAATTTAATTAATTTACGCTGGGTTACTCGTCAAGAGAATGATAGTTACGTCCAACATAAGGTAAATAGTGGAAGTTATCCAGAAGTTCCTGTTTACCAGCTTAATTTAAGCGGTGATATTATTGGAGAATTTAAAAGTATGTCAGAAGCGTATCGTCAAACAGGATGTAGCGTTAGCAAAATTAGTCTAGTTTGCAGTGGTAAACGTAATACTACTGGTGGCTACAAATGGATAACTCAATAAAGTTCAACGACTATTCCGAAAGGAAGTAAAGCTAAGTAGCTTGAAACAGGAAGATGTTAGTAATTTAACATAAGATATAGTCTAATCTATATAGCGATATATAGTTGTATAAACAATAAATAGAGTAACGATCTATTTAGAATATTATGAATCCACGTCTAATCGCCTGGGACGGTGAAAAGACGTTGACCTTCACCTTAGAAGACTCTCTTCTATCCCCTATCAGCTTCGCTATGCTTTCTGGCGCTGGTCTGATTAAGGGTAAGAGTGGTGAAAAAGGTCGTGAAATTTTCGTTCACGCAAACTACGATTTAGTAGTTGAGGAAATGGACAGTAAGAAGGTAGTAGCCCTTACTGACGAAGATCGCAACGGTGCAACTATCGTTGTTTCCAAAGAGGCTCCTGTCTATCCTGTAACTCTTAACTCTGCTGGTGGTCAGGCAGAATACCTTTCTGCTGTAACCGAAAAGCAGGTTATGATCTCTGAGGATGGTACGGCTCTTACGGCTGCTACGATTGGTGCGGATGGTAAGGTTGACGCAAAAGGCAAGACAATTTATTTTGTTCTTGATCCTACCGACGAACCTGGTGACTCCACCCTTGACACTCCTGCTCAGGTTGGCGTAACTGTTCGTATCGACTGTTATGAAGTACATGGCGAAGAGGCTATGGAGATGCAAATTGATGCAGAGAACTTTGCTGGTTACTACTACATCGAAGCATCCACTCTCTTCCGTGATGAAGTTACTGGTACTGATCTTCCTGCAGAATTTATTATTCCTCGTGGTAAGATTCAATCTAACTTCACTTTCACGATGGCGAATAATGGTGACCCATCTGAACAAATGCGGATGGCTGCATAGTAATATGCTGAAAATAAAATTCTTGAATTGCTGGGAACTCCTTAGAGCTTTGTTATTATAGTGACAAACTAAAAAATAAAATGACAAAGATTGGACGATCAGCAGCCAAGAGACTTGACTTTTTAGATAAAATACTCTATAATATTTTTGTATTGATTTACTAACGTAGTTGGGAGATAAATATGAAAAGAAGAATCCATGATTTTATTCCAGAGATTAAGGATTTGTATACGATTACTTCTGATGGAGAAGTTTTTAGCGACAACTCTGGAAAAATGAAAACTCGCAATAAAGGTAATACCCAATACCAAATTATAAATTTTATGCGAGAGGATGGTTCTAAAAAAACTTTTAGGCTACATCGTCTTGTTATGATGGCTTTTTCTCCTATAGAAAATATAGAAGAA
>ERZ1034920.418-NODE-418-length-34811-cov-69.999568_pt1 | contig 34811 bp, 64 predicted proteins | sample MGYA00520688_ERZ1034920 | MGnify/ENA primary metagenome ERZ1034920 (study PRJEB33766, sample SAMN09781785) | gut metagenome | biome: gut microbiome | host: Homo sapiens | place: Madagascar | study: EMG produced TPA metagenomics assembly of the PRJNA485056 data...
ATTTTTAGTCCTTCTAATTTAGATAAAATCTATAAATATTCTACTTTATGTAAAAAAATTTCATCTAATCCAACTATTTCTAAAAGCACTGTTTCAAGCTATTTTTGCCAATCTTCTTCATTTTCTCGCATTGGAATTAACTTCCAAACCTAATTGGTCAAACGCATTATATTTTTATTAACATTTTCTATTGAAAAATCTAAATCGTATTTATTTATCATCTTCTATTGGCTGGCGTAAAATAGACCAATTAGATTTATAAACGCCATCCTTTCCTGTTTTTCTACGTTTATATAAACGCTACATGTGAAGTGACTGTCTTTGACATTCATTAAGTAAACTAATCATTTTAGACAAATGATTAGCTTGACTCGTCATTTTAAAATCACTTCCTGTATATTTCATACGAGTATTTTCAATAGAAGTTACTTGACGTTGAACCCATGCACACATCATCAAAATAGCTAAAATATTTATTTCTTCTGAGGTAAGTTCTACCCCAAAATTAGAGTGTTCTATAACCACTTTAGGAGGTTTTCCTTCTTCCCCATCAGGAGTCTCATTCCATAACATGCCTATAATAAAATCAGAGGTTAAGACTTCATCTTCGCCTTTGACCTCTGATTCAAGAGTATAATTATATAAATCACATCTGGGGAACTCGAAACCAGGGATTGCTTCAATTAACATATTCCGCAAATCTCTAATTGTATCTTGCGGAGTTAACTCAACATACATATCATCGGTAATCTTACCGAGAAAGCGATTATAGATTTCTGTAAAAGGAGTTCCCATCTATAATCTCTCCTTTTAAAAAATTACTTAGGATTGGCTTCGGTAGAGATCACATTATATTTAGGAGTAGTTGTTCTACGTCCTTCCTCTACGGAAGGAGTTTCCTTCTATACTCTACGTTTGGGAGTATCATCTGCCACAACATCATCTTCATGTTCTTCCATGATGTGTCTAAGAGCAGCATCAATATCAAAGCCAATTTTATTTTTCAAAGCAAGGCGTTTATTCATATCGGTTAAAGGAATACTTACGCTCAGTTGCTTGATAAGATCAATTACACCAGGAGGAGCAAAATCCAAACAATCTAAAAATTCATCAACAGAACCTTCTTTTATAAGCTTTACTATATCAGCTTCACTCATAAAATACTCAGGTTCTGTATGAATGCCAGTCTTTTTTAATTCTTCTTCATCAAGAATTTGTAAAAAATTACTAAGAATAGCAAGACCTCCAGGCTGATAAGTTAATTTTTCTAATTCACTAGTAGGAATTTCTTTTACCTCACCAGGAGCAAAAGAACGTCTTACTCCTAATTCAGGAATACGATATACTGCAATTCCCGCACTTCTATTTTTAATTCTACAAGTTTCCTTAGCCATATTTTAATTTTTTCTCCTTTTTCTCATAACAAAATAAAGGGAGTAGGGAGAATTTTCCCTACTCCCTTGAAATAATCTTTATTTATTTAAATTACTTCGTTGAAGTCTTATAAGACATATCAATGAAAGAGGTGCTATCCCAATGAGTACCCTTCAGATCATAATTGCCAGCAAGACTTAGATCGCAATAAGCGCAAATATTATTAGCCATCATACAGGTCACGCCAACCTTACGATAAACTTGAATCTCACGGCTCCAATCGGCATTCTGATGCTCTTTAGTCTGAGTAGTGCCCTCAAGAGCGATCTTCACAGGTTTAGTATCAGCACCAGAAGGAATGATGTAGCAATAACCAGGATCGGTGCTACGACGAGTATTAGTTTCATCCTCAATACCATCAGGTAGAATAACCACAGTACGACCCTTATAAGTAGCTAAATGGCCAGTATCCCACAGCTGCTGCTTCATAGCTTCAGTATAACGCCAGCCCTCAGCAGGCACCATCTTAACAGCAAACTCATAATTACAGTAAATAGTAGGAGTACCGTAAGCAGAAGCAATAACTAACAGACGATCGAATTCTTCCTCATCAAAACCAGTAGCAACAACAACATTAGCAGGAGGAAGCTGATTCACAGCGGCCTTCATAGCATAAGTAACTTCCTTAATCAGAAGCTCGTCCATACCAGTCATAACAACGTCAATTAAGTCAGCCCAATCGACACGACCATCTAAAAATTCCTCAAAGCCAATCTGGGCGGCTGCCACCATGGCAGAAGTGGGGACTTCAAAAGCCTCAGCCTCATTATAACCAAGCTTAAAGACTTCATACTTACCGGCAAGAGTACCGCGAGTCACAAACTACTTGGCACGCACACGGTTATCTCTCTTGCGTCTAAAGATAGGCTTATCGCCCTGAGCAAACTGCTTAGTCTCGGCAAACTGCATATAAGTTCTTTCGACCTTCTTGGGAAGAACATCATCAATGGTCTGCTCAATAACTTCAAATAAAATTTCCTTATTCTTTCTATAATCAGCATTAGTGCCAACATACTCGTTCAATTCACGGCGAAGAGTTTCATTCATCTCAGCATAAGAGAAATTCTCACCATTAAAACTATAAGAAATAGGAGCAGAACGATCAGCACGAGCTACTTGCTTAGCAAGAGCAATTAAATTATTCTTATCTAACATAACTTTCTTATCTCCTTTCTCTTATTACTGAATGCGCTGTAGCTTAACGCCACGCTGATGATCGGGTACAGTATAAACTTTAACAACTTTCCAAATCATATCGCCAGAGCCTGCACAAGTAGCAGTAGCCTCAGCCACCTTAGTCTTAGTTAAGATACCCTTTTCTCCAACAAAAAGCTTATCTCCAACTGCTAATTCAGTCTCTCCAACCATATTAGTAGTATAAAGATCACCAGGCATGGTCTTAAGCAGACGAGGGAACATTGAAGTCCCTTCTTTCATGGCCTTTTCACGGTAAGATCTTAGACGCATCCACAACACCTGAGCGGGATCAGTGCTATTAATATCATCCATCTCCCAATAATCAGGCACATCAGAAGCAACTTTGTAATCAGGAACTACAAAACCATCTCCTGTACCAGGAGTATGAACAACTTTACCATCCTTAATCTCGGTCTTTACACCAATAGCATTTGGATTATTACCTTGCCAAAAACGAGTAGGACCATAAGAATCATTAGTAGTTCCTTCATCAACAGGACTATAGACACGGGCATTATAATTGCCCTTAATCATAGCAAATTCGCAATCTCTCTGGAATTCACGATATAGCTTAATCTCATTATAGACTAACATCCATTCGCCTTCACCAGTGAAATTAACCTCGCCTTTTTCATAATCATATTTGGCAAACTGGCCCTGCTCAAGAATCTTGATATCCTTATTAGCGGGAAGCTGCCCGTAGATTTGACCATTATACTGAGCAGATAGATGATTAGGCTCAACTTGGCCATATCCAACTTCAGGATATTTGGCCTGAGACTTAATCTTGCTCTGTAAAAAATCTCTAAGCATTTAATCTTTTCCTCCTTAATTAATTAGTCATGCTATTTTTTGTAGCCATGACAGATTTTACCCAAGCGGGCACAGCATCGTTATCATTATTACTATTATCATTAAAGCTATAAGTCATTGGATCAGTTGGCTTATTATCTTTATCAAAAGATACCTTGTTCCGCACACAAATAATAGACAATTTAGCCTCAATTTCATCTTTAGAATATTCATCAATATGATTGATAACATCTTTTTTATCTTCATCAGATAACATATAGAAACTGTCAATCATTTCTTGCTTTTCTTTCTTTAAAACAGTATTTTTAAAAGTAGTAAGTTCATCAAAATTAGATTTCATAGTTTTAAAACTATCTTCAAGAACATCATACTGAGTCTTTAAAGTATTAAAAGCATCTCTAAGTTCTACATATTCAGGAATCTCTTCTAAAGAATAATTTTTCTTATTCTTTTTTTGTTTATCTTCATCCTCTTTTTCATTATTATCCTTAGATTCAGAAGTTTCTTCCTCTGTAGTATTTTTATTTTTGTCAGTCTCTTCTTCTTCTTTTTTGCCCTTTTTTTGAGCCACATATTCGGCAACAGCTTCTGCCATAAATTGAGGTTCAGCATCAGGCTGATAAGAGTCAAAAGCAACTAATTCAGTGCCAATGGTATAAGTTCCATCTTCATTAACCGCAAAGTCAATTCTAGAATACTTATCTTCAGCCTTTAGCACCGCAAATTTCTGTTCTCCATCTTCATAAACACCTACAATATCATAGGTGCCATCAAGATTCTCGGCATAATCATACAGAGCAGTCCATAAGGCATCACCAATGGTTACAGAATACTATGTAAGCACTCGTTGTTCCTCCTTACTCAATAATTTTGTCAATTCATTCATCATAGAGAATAACTGCTCTTTAAAGCCTTCATCAAATGAGAATTGAATTGTTGGTGCAGTAATCCTTGCACCTTCAAAACAAGGCTCATTATCTTCTCCAAGAACACATAAGCCTTTAATAATTGCTTCATTGATAATAAAAAACTCTGGATTTCCGTTACCATCTTTTGACCAGAATGCATCTAAATTATTTTCATCTAATTCCATTGATTGATTATTACCTTTTGTTACGATTCTAGTAACTTCTGGGAATCTCCCAGTCCATAACCAACCTTCAGTTACTAAATACTCATGTTCATTCTAGCCATCATCTAAGTATTTCGCAAACCAAACCTTTGCATTCAAATCAACGAATCCAATAGGCTTAGTTAAATCTTTTAAAACAAGTTCCCCATCTTCAACTTCTAAAGCTTTTGAATGTGTTAAAAAGTCATTCTTTTCTTTATCCCAATATCCTACTATGGGGGAACCAGGCAAACTTTTGGCCATCTCTATTGCGACAGCTTTCGTAATAATACTCTTATTACGATTTGCCTGTTCTCCTACATAGCAGACCTTAATTTCACATTTTGAAATTAAGGGATTATAAGGAGTAATATTCAAAAATTCGACAGGGCGTTCTAATCTTACACTTGTGTGCATTCTTTAGCCTCCTATTAACTCATTGACTCCCTATTTGCGATTGTCTTAGCACTTTTCTAATCATCAGATTTTTCTGGACGACCAGCTTCGCCACTAGTATCGCTCGATGTATTTTGAGTTTTCGTGGAATTATTTGAATTTTTACTGCCCAAAATATCTTCTCCATTTAAGGTCGAGCTCATTAAAGGAGGTATCATAATTTGACTAAGCTACAATATTTCATTTTCAAATACAGCAGCATTAAGAATAAAACTCTAAGAATGTCCAAGCGCAATCTAAGGCAACATTTTTGAAAATCCTAACTAAGTCTGTTCCTTATATATTTTTGATAAAGTCTAATAGTTATACTAAGTAGTTTCCAAAAAGTAAAATTTAAAATTATATTTTTTAGAATTTGGATTCTTTCGCAACACTACTCTATCCATAAAAGCATTTAACTAAAATAAAAACGACCGCATAGTAGATTCATCATCAAGAATAGATTTCTCCAATGACAAATTTCCATCTGTATTAAACAAATTACGAGAGACTCCCATACTGTTATAAGCTGTTCTTTCTGCCTACTCAAGATTATCTGTCGAAGAAGTACTTACTGTATCAGCTAAACTAATATCATCAACATCAGTAAAAGTTGTTAATACATCTACTCCTATACAATTCTATAACATTTGAACGGCATTATTATGAATATCTCTCGCTTCATCAACATCAAACACTAAATCACTATTTTTGTCCAAAGGAAGCTTCTAAACAATAATCTTTAACAACTATTGCATTAAGCGTTTACGCTCAAGACCCTAAGCCTAATCTAAATCTATTAAAGAAGGAATAGAATTTAATAAAATAGGAATATCACTATTATTAATATTAAATTTTATTGTATTCTCAGGATCTAGTAAATACCAACCATTACTAGCTAAAGATATTGAAGTGATCGGATTATAGACATCAGTATCCATTAATTTACCCTATTTATATAAAACATATCCCTTTTGGAACTCTGTTGGAAATAACCCTAAGATTTTTTGCCGATAAGTAGTATTTGGAAAAGTATCGAAAAATTTCATATTAAATTCAATTGCTGGTTTATTACCTACCATATATCTTGTACGGCAATATTCTAATGGAAGTTGTTGAATTATTAGCTAATCAGGATTATCAATAATATAACCATAATAACATCCATCTCGCACAACCTTTGCACAAATCTCTCCGCCCAACTATTTAATATATGAATTATCAAAAAAAGTTAAAGCATTAGAGAATTCTTTTAAAACTTTCTCTTCATTTACACTATCACTATAAATCTAAGGCATCATATACCAATCAAATCTATAAAGATAAGAAAAATAATCACACACTCTTTGATAGATACCATTTAATTTATAAAATAAATTAGAAATTCTACGCATTTCTTGAACATCATTTGAGGCTATAGCATTATAAATTCCTTGCTTCGTAATTTGTCCAGCTTCAGCGCATTCGCTTTTATAATTTTCCATGCGTAAAACAGCATTATCTAGCGTTTTTACGCCAACTTTAATTTTATTAAATTCAATATTCTTCTCTTGACAATTCTAATAGTCTATAGAAGCTAAATTTGGCCCAAAAAAATCGAAACCTTTCATATGAGCTTTTTCTATCCTTTTTGCTCTCTAACCGAATTCTTCCATTTCCTACCTCCTCTCTTATAAATTTTAGTATCCAGCTTTATGCATTATATAATCATAATCTATTAAATTCTCTTCATAGTAAGGAATTTCTATTAATTTAAAATCATGAAGAGCGCAAAAGCGTCTTTTTTTATTATCATTATATTGCTACTAATAAAGCCCTTTTTTGCCCCCAAATTTAGAACTTGCTTCATAATGCTATTTTCCTTGGAACTCAATAATAAAATCAATATACCCATCATCATCAAATACTACAAAATCAAAACGAAGCAATTTCCCATTAGGACTTTTTAGATCTGGAAAACTATATTCTTCTTTAAAATTAAATCCTGCTTCTTCAAGAATTTCATGAATACGAATTTCTCCTCTTGAGGACATCATAAATAATCACCTACTTTAACTTGATAAGGGCTTCCTTTAATTAAAGAAAGCCCAATCAGAAGCTACAAACTTTTTCTTTTTCTTTCTCTTATCTTCTTCTAATTTTAAATAATAAAGACCATATTCAAATGAAGAAAATTTATCTTTACGAATTCTTTTATTAACCTATTTTAAATTAATATTGGCGCCCTCAGTCTCTTCTCGGAGATTAGCCATTTCCTCACCTAAAATGGATGTTAAGTTAAAAGGAAGTAAATATTTTGCCCTCTATTCTGAAGTCATGTTTTGACCAGTCTTTTGCGCAAGCAATTTCTATTGAGCCAAACGAGGATCAGTTAAGAATTTAACTTTTCCAGAAGCCAACTAAGATTTTGCATTAACATGGGCTTCTGAATTAATTGCCGCATTTGCCTTTATAATATACATTGCATCGAGTACAGTATCATTTGTTTTATATTTAGTATATTCAGCTTTATCATCATTGTAAACTCCAAAAGGAGGAAGAACCTCTTTAGTCTCTGGTTCTATTTGCGGCTTTACCATATAGTCAACAAGACCCACACCATTACCATTACCATCTATTACTATACGACTTGCGTTATATTTAAAGTATAACTGTTTTAAAAATATTGCCTAATCTTCAAAATGTTCGTCATTCATAGTATATATATTGACTAAAGACTTTAATGGTATACCTTGCGGCTAAGGTGTCGTCTTAAATATACAAAATACCGTATCGCATTCTTTAAGACGAGCTACATCCACAGAAATTATATATGAAGCTAATTTTGATGAACGACCAGAAGCTTCATATTCTGGTTGATTAAGTACACGATTACGTGCAAATATTTCTTGATTAAAGTAAGCGTCTTCTGTTGTGCCACTCCAACGACTTTCAAATTCTCTTTCAAATGATGCTTCATTAAATGTTCCTTCTTCTTTTTGGTCTGTTATAAAAGTCTTATTTTGAAGCCCCACGGCAACAGGAGTTCTCCATGTCCCCCCAAGAACGATACACCGTTCAGGTTGCATAACCATACGTACAAGCAAACCAATTAATCGATCATATGAATATGTTCCTTTATATCCAGCAGTTGTTATATAAATCTAACTTTTATTTACTGGCTCTGTTTCACATGTTGTACCATCTAATGCGCGTCGAGGAACTGCCATAACAGGTATAATAACTTCGCGCAAAATCTTATCATCGACACCAACACATTCCTCTATACTACCACCATGTCTTCTCTATCCTCTAGAAGAGTCCTTGGCCGCAAGGTTATCCAAAACAGAGCCATTCTTAAAGATATATTTTACATAATCTTTGCCTTCTTGTGTCTTACCTCTTGACCAATTAATTTCTCGTTCTAATGGAGGTATTAATCTACAAAGTTCCTATACCTTCTATGAAAGAATTTCAGCACTTTGCTACTTACCTCCAGAAGTAACGAATAGATGCGCCCCAGGGTATAAAATGCATTTTAGTATTAAGCCTAAAACTGTTAAAAATGATTTTGAATACGCACGCGGAAAAGTCGCATACACATACTAATATCGCATTACTGCGCGTAAAAAAACTCTCTAATAATAGTAAAATTTAAATTTATTTTCATTTTTTTTCTGTTCTTCTGGTGTAAATTCTTCTCCAGTAATAATTTTTGATCCATAAACTAAAAAATCAACAAAAAGATCTGGATATTCTCGCCAAAGAGCAGCATACTTGCGCAAAAGAGGTTTCACTGCCTCAATACGCTCTTCTGATATACCAATTTTTTTCTTAGAACTAGATAACGTAAGTAAATCTTGAAGTGCCATTATTTAGAGTTCTCCTTCGCAAATTGCTTTAGTTCATCCTCATCCATCTCTTTTGATTGGAAGTCCGCAAATTCCTCAAAGTCTTTATCAGTAGTTATCTAATTCTCAATATCTTGCATTGCCATATCATCAAAATCTACAATATCGTCTTCATCTTTAGCTTCCGCGTCCTCTTTTGCATTACGCTCAATAGCTACTTGAAGTAGTTCATTTAAATTAGTTTCTTCTTCGACAAGTCTACGAGTATAACGCTACATGTCTTGTAAAGTGATATCTACTTTATCATTTGGGCTCTCTGAATAAAATCTCTCAATATAACCATCTTTTTCACAAAGCGCAATTAATTCTCCAACAGAATCTACAAATTCTCCATTTTCTGCCTTATTCTAAGCAGCGGTAAATTTACCACTTTTCATTAATGAGTCATAAACCTTACTCATTTTCTAAAAGCCATCCACCATAATTTCGTATAGAAATTTTAGACTATATCATTTATTTTTCTATGAGAAAAATAATTTATTTTTTCATTTTCATTACTCCATTTAAGGATAGTCGTTGAACCTTTTAATTTAAAAGTTAAATGAATTTCCAATAATACCCACCTGCCATACGAGAAGTTTTTATAGCCCTACTAATATTATTAATTTTTGTAATTTTAGTAGCTTCTCGAATAGAAGAATACTTCTAAATAATTTGTTTTTCTTTATTCAATTGCGCAACTTGTTTTGCACAAGTGTGAGTATTAATAACGTATTCCGCATGATAATTATTTTCTTGATAAGTAACTTTTTCGAGATTACTAAAGTTATTATTCTTTTTATTTCCATCAATATGATTAATAACAAAACCATCTAGATTATAATCCTCAGCGAAAGTACTATACACCAATCTATGAATTAACAAAGTCTTTCCTTTATTATTCTACCACAAATTTACTTCAGGATATCCATTATTACTAATACATCCTTTTAATAATCTATTAGTATTTTTATTTAAAATTCTACCATAATTTGATACCAAATAACTAGGATAATTTTTTATCAATCTCCATTCTTCATTATCAATCTCCTAATCCATATTAAGAAATATCCCATTCTAATTTGTACTAGGTCGCAATCCTGTGATAATTGCGTGCTAAGAATTTTCTTTTGAAGTTACCCATTCTAAATTATCTAATTTAAAATTATGAGTATCACCGTCTATGTGATTAACTATTTCCTTTCCTTCTTCTTTTGGAAGAAAGGCTTCTGCTACCATCCTATGTACTTTAATTTTTTTCTTTTTACCATTTAAGGTTAAATTGTAAGTAGGATATCTAGTACTCATTTGAGGAGTCAAAAATTTATTAGATAATTCACTATAACATCTTCCATCATCATAAATAATATATGATGTATTTAAATATCTTTTTTTCATTTTATATTTTCCTTTTAAATTATTTTGGCTGCTGATTGTCTAAACTTTAATTTTTTCCAGCTATCAAGTTTTTCCTTTATAAAGCAATCCTTTGTAGCAATTAAAGTATAAAAGAGTTTCCAGCATTTTAAAAAATTTTGAGGGGACATAGATTAAGGTTTATCCCCAATATCAATAAGCTAATTCATCTTTAGAGATGTCTTACAAATGAATTTTAATGTATCAAAATGCCCAGCAGTTTGAATATCATAAGATTTCATCATATCATTATAAAGCTATTCAAGTTGCACCCATTCTGTCGGTTTGTAACCTTTGCCCCACTTTAATCGTAATCGAAGTTTCTCTTCATCTGATAAATCAATATCTATATCAGGAGTATTGTCTACTTCTGCGAAATAATCTTCTTGCGGCTAAGTAGAAAATTTATTTGTAATCGCAGGTTCCGGCTCATTCACATAAGAAGGAATCTCTAATACTTCATTTGGGTCAGGAATATTGTATTTAGGATCTTCAAGAGTTTTCGTAATCTCTTGCTAATCGTATCCTCGGTCTTTCATCGCTTGTTTCAATTCATTCTGTTCTTTTTCTTTTAAAAACTCTGTATCTTTCCAGCGATAATCTTTATATTGAATCATGCGCATTTTACCTAAGTAGCGTCCTAAAATAGTTGCGCCAGTCAATTTAGATTTATCTCGACCATATTTTTCCATAAGGTTATACCATTGACTTGGTATATAAGGAACGTCTGCCTCTTGTAAAATCCATAAATAAGTATCTGGTTCCCAATTATTAACATGCATTGTTAAACATTTTTTACATTGATGGAATTTCCCATCAGGATATTTCTCTAAATTATTAGATGAATAAAAATTTTTTTCATCCATTGTTTTATGACATTTTTCACAATAATATGTCATTGCCATAATATCAGGCCTCCTTTGTGAATAAAGTATTTATCTACAAAGCGTCTTTCTTTTTTTGCCCAGAGCGCTTATTTCGGCAAGCTTTACAAATACTATAAAATCCATCAGGTGCGCATGGATTCTTACTAAAATATTTGCCATGAGCCAACTTAATTTCTCCACAGCGACCACATTTTTTGTATTTTCCTTTAGCTTCATTCAAATAATAATAATTAAGAAAATCATCTTCTGCCGCAGAAGCTATTAATTTAGGAATTTTATTGCGCCAAAGATTTGATATATACTCAATACTATGTTTGACGCCAAACTCTTCTTGAATTTTTTCTTGTATCTATAAATTGCGTAAACCATCTACTTTATATTCACAAATCCGATCGTACATAGGATAATCCTTTAAAGCCTTATCCGCAACTTTATCAAAATCATACATCAGGTACCAAACATCTTTTTCAAATTCTCCCCAAGCGCTTTCTTTTAAACCACTATAATTACAAAGAATTGTTGAAACAATTTTAGGATTCATAAGAGAGACTCCTGATGGAATGATATATCCATCATCATCAAAAGTAAAATCATCATCCATTTTTAAAATACGTCTTGAGCGAGTTAATTTAGTTGCGATTATTGGTTTGCGGTAAGCATTTTTAATAATATATTGATCTTTACGTAAATCAATAATAGTTTTTTTTATAATATATTTATCTTTGCCCTAGGCCAAAGGCAATTTTGCTTCCCAAAAAGAAATGGCTTCGCGCACTTGAACTAATTCCGGAATTTCTTCTAAATCTTTTTTTGTTATTGTTACTTTTGGCTAAAATATTGAATTTTTATTATCATTTATTAAATTATATATACCATCTTCACCATTTTCAAGCTGGGAAACAAGGCCCTCATAAGACGTTTCTCTTTTGCCAATAGTTGCCATACGATTATCAGTAATAAGTTTACGTTCTTTACGTTCTTGTTTCTCCATACATAAGCATAAATAATCAGCAAGCACTTCAAGATAAGCTTCAGGAGGATTAGGATTATCTTGAAGTATTTGTTCAACTAATTTATTCCGTTCTTCTGGAGACTACAAAGTGTAATCTAATTTTAGCATTTTTTGACCTCCATTCTAACATATATATTATACCAAAATTTTTTTTGACATTCTAGATTTTTTGTTAAAAGCTATTTTTGATAATTAAAAAATTTTTTGGTATAATAGTCATGTAATTAAAGTAGGAGAAAAAAGTATGTTTTGGTTATTTTTATGGGCTATATGTTCACTACTTACAATTGCGCAATACGCACATTGTTGTATAAATTTAGATCCGCTATCTTATATTGAAGTTTTTATTATTCTAGCTGTTGGAGGACCAATATTTGTTGCCGCAAATGGATTAGAAGCAGTCTTAGATAGCATACTTCCAGAAGGATGGGATAATGATGGCGCAAATAGCATATATTGATGTTGGTAACACAACAAAAACTGATTGTTTAATACTTAAGGGATAGATGCCAGAAGACAAGAAAAAAACTAGTTGTGATTGTTATTGGTATGAAAATGACATCACGATTGAGGACTTTAGAACTGAAGTAAAAGATTTATTAGAATTTTATGATACTGTGATATTGGGATTACCAATACGTGAACAACTTATGGAGGAGAGAGAGATATAAATGGAAATGAAATTGAATGACGTGACTGTTATGCCAGAAGGAGCTAAATATAAGATTGATCCTGCGGGACGGGCTATTATTCCGGCATATTTGCGCAAGAAGTTTGGTGTTGGCCCTGGCGATTTTTTGGATTATTATACTGCTTATGTTGATGGCGAATGGGTTTTAATTTTGCGCAAGGCTCAGGATTAATTATTTATTTGTCTTAATAAGAGAAAGGGTATAGCTATGAGAAAGAAAAGTGTTCCTAAAAATATTCTAAATGCGATTGTAAAAACTCAAACAAGAAAAAATACTATTGCTGCTAATACAGCAATGTATGAATTCATTTGGGGAGAAAAGCCTACCAGAAGTAGAAAGAAGAAGGATTAACGAGAGAGAAATCTCTCGTTTTTTTTATTATTTTCGTAAAATGAAATGAAAATAATATTTGGTGATTTTTTGAGCCAGGACAAACTATTTTATCAAAATCAAATTTATTTTTCCCGAAATATACCCCCGGGTCTATACCAGAAAAATATAGCTGTCTATAGTCTCATTTTAAAGACACCCCCTAACAACTAGTTCTTCGCACCCCCTAATAAATGCTCGGCTCAATGGCGGTCACATTGAGCCGATTTTTTGATAAAAACCCTATGTCGATAAATTTGTATCGATAGGCTGTCAATGTCCACCTATCACGGACATCCCGATTGTGTCCACAGCTCATGGACGTCTACCACACAAGGACACTTTCAGTTAGCCTATGCTAATTTGACTATTTCTTCAAAAAAATAAAAGTTAGCAAATGCTAATACCTACTATTCCTATAGGTTATTAGGTCTATCTCCTTGCCGACTAAATTGTGAACAAACTGTTAACGGCGCTTATCGATACTTTTTTATCGATAACAATGTATTTATTAGTTTTTTTTAAAGAAAAAAATTTTTTTGAAAAGGGTTGACAAATGACTTGCTATGTGTTATAATAGACGTGATGCCTACCCCCACGAGTTACTCTATGCTAACCAGTGGGCAGCCTATCAGCCTAGCGAGTAAGTAGGTAAAGAGAACGCACTCAATGAACAAATAAATAAAAAAAATATTTATATAAAAACACTTGACAAGGACTAATCTATGTGATATAATACAGGTACAAAATGAATGAAGGAGATAACCAATATGAAGTACCTGACCAACAGAACAATGAATGTCCGCACCCTGCGCCACCTGTCTAACAATGAAGGTGTGACCCTTCGCAATGGGAAGATTGTAGAGTACCGTAGTGGCTGGCAAGTGGCAAGTGTTGGTGTGAAATGCCTAAGCGCTGAGGAAGCTATGAAGTTTGTCAGATGGTTCTCCCAGAATGGCAAACAGATTGGCCGCAACGTTGGAGTGTGGCTTTCTGATGGGGTATATTATGTAGATGTATGTCAGAGGGTCACCACTAAGAAAGAGGCCGTAGAAGAAGGCCGCCGGTGTAAGCAGCTATCAATCTACTATTGGGGACAGCGTAAAGAAGCTCTTGAATGGCTATAAAGATAAAGGGGAAGGCACAAGCCTTCCCTTTTCTTCTGTCACCCACGTGAAGCGCTAGGTTATACTAATATAATAAACTATTATAACATAAATTGGTGAATATTACTACTTGACAAATCATCCTATTAGTGCTATAATAATAATGGGGAAGAACCGGGGGGACTGCCCTGAAAACCTACTAAACCTATAGGTATTATAGGCTTTGTACAATTTGACGAGTAAATACAAAAGTATCGATAAAAAAGAATTTATTCGTCAGATTGTACAAATCTTTCCAAAACGCTTGACAAGCAGCTTCAAATATGATATACTATAGTCAAGATAAAGGAAGGGGCGCAAGGCCATGATTAAGATTGAAAAGGGTATCTTGACAGAGGAACAAAAGAGAGCATTCCAAAAGGGCGATGAATATTATGTAAGCCCATTGAAGCAGTACGTGCGCGAGTATCATGCCGTGGAATTTTTGGCCCCCACTTGCGTCTACACTACCACCAATTACAAGCGCATTTATGGGGCAGAAAAAGATAGAAATAAAAGCCGGTCCTGGAATTAAAAAATTTTGAAAAAGTCAAAAAAACACTTGACAAATAAGAAAAAGGTGCTATAATAATAGATGTAAAGAGGGTCAAGGAAAAGACCTAAAAACCAGAAAGGACTAAAATATGAAAACTTACTACTACAATCTCACCACTAAAGAGCAGACCACTTCCCGCAAAGAGGCCATGGAATGGAAAAAGGCCGGGGCACAGGTCATGAGAGCAAAGACCCCCGACAATGGCGCTACTTGGTATCCTATGAAAGACCTGTAAAAAAGAAAGAAGCTAGGGGAAGAAAACTCCCCTAGCTAACTAAAAAAAATTTTTCCCCCTTGACAAAAGCATAAAAAGGTGCTATAATTAAGGTACAAAAAAGGAAAAGGAGTAAAAAAAAATGAAAAAGACTTTGAATCAGATTGAAACTGAAATGGCGGTCCTTGAATGTAAAGACCATTGGGACATGAAAGACAATGCCGAATGGGACGCACTATTGGCGGAAAAGGAAGCTCTTCTCCCCCAAAGTAAAGAACCCACCCAAGAGGAAGAGGACAAGAAGACCATTGAAAAGTATGCAGCTATGGGTCTTGAATTCATTGGCTATGATGAAAAGGGCGCAATGCGTTTTGAAAGCGCTGGAATGAAGACTCTTCCCGAAAGAAAAAACATTAAAAAAGGTGCTTATAATTTCTTTTAAAAAATTTCAAAAAATCAAAAATAACACTTGACAAGTGAATTCAAAAGTAGTATAATAAAGATACAAAAGAAAGGGGTAGTCAAATATGACAGACTTTGAAAAAATCGCTGAACAATTGCGGGATTACGATTATGAAATTGCTACCGAATGGCACTTACCAGGGATTAAAAATTCTGATGTCAAAAATATGACCAAAGAAGAAAAAACAAGAGTCGCAAAAGAGCTAAAGCAAATTAGTATTTACTTTGACCTTGCCAGTCAATTTTTAAATGGAGAATGCTAAAAATGAGTACACTATACTATCATAACGAAGTAACCCATGAATGGACTACAAACCACAAAGAGGCGGTTTCCTGGTATAATAATGGTTACTGCGTGGAATTGAATCAAGTAGACCCTGAGACAGGCGCTCTTGAGAAGTGCGCCGAGTGGGTGTGGTAGAAAAACAAGTGTCCACCAGGTGAAGATATGAAAATGTCCTTCCCCGGTGGACACTTTCGTCAAATTACACAATACGTCTCTCATGGACACTGTGCGTGACCTATAAGCATCCTCAAGAGCCACACAAATGTCCTCGTAGAGCGGGCGGCTCGATTTCGGCCACTTTATAGCCCAAATCGAGCCGATTTTTATATTACAGCTCCTCTCAGCTAAATCTGCGGACATAAGCTCGATCCATATCATACCATCTTAATTCCCGAAATCCAGCTATATCCCCCACAAAGACATCTGTTCTCCCCCTATAGGCACCATTGCCGCATTTTTTTTTGTGTAAAATGACGAATAAAATCATAAAAATTTTTCTTGACTTTTTGAAAAATATAGTTTATAATAAGGGTACAAAAACAAAGGGGCACCCCCTGAAAGGACTTGATTATTATGACTATGTACGAAATCTCTTATATTTATCTTGAGGACTGCTTTCATGACACTGGATATTTCTTCTCTTCAGAAGAATGGGAAGCTTTTCAGAAAGATTGTGCCGAAGCAGAGAACCCTGTCAAGATTGCTCACATTGAAGCTCTTACTCCCGAGGAATTCTGGGAGAAAGCCCAAAGAGAAGGCCTTGATTATGCGTATGCTGTAGAGCTTATGGCTAATGCAGTTATGGGTCAGGAATGGGCCAGCCAGTACGACAAGTGGAGAGACCAGGAAAAGGCTCTGAAAGAGTTGGGCATCATTTGAGAGAAGGGGCTACAAGCCCCTCTCTCCAGGAGGGAAAAATAATGGCAGATTTTGATTGGCAAGATAAATGTTTAACTCATTTAACTTGTATCACTGTAGCGGACACTATGTTCTTTTTGTCCTTATGGGAGCTTCATAATCCTTGTAGTCTTGATTTAGCAGGAAGTAAGTATGCTATAAAAGTAGGAGCATTCCCAGACTATTCACATAGAATTTATTCTTATAAAGATTGCCGGAAAGGCTTACTATTCGTTGGTTATCTTCCTGCCGATAATGTAGACAGTCCATCTTTCCAGAATAAATTGAAAATTTTAATTTTAAAATTTTTTTATCTCCATCCCAAAATTATAGAAAAATATAATCAATATCACTTTCCAGAAGAAAGGATAAGCATGGTATGACAATATCTGAGCTATATGAATGGGCACGACAAAATGGATATGAAAATTTTCCTGTATCCATTGAATACCTTGAACCTGAAGAAGGCTATGTATGTACTCCATTGAGTACAACTGATTCAGCTATTACTGTAGAAGATGGAATCATTTATATTGACGTTTAAAGAAAGTAGGTGCGGGCATATGGTAAATGAAGGACGTATTTACAGATATAGACAGCTTCTTGATAGCCTTAATAATTCTATTATTGACTACATTAACCACTATATCACGATTGGTAAGAAATACCAGACATTAGAGAATTTTTCCATTGGACAAAGTTACACCTTAATGGCAAAAGGAGTCTGGTTGGGCATTCAGCCAATGATTGATAGTGAATGTACTGAAAGAGAAAAAGAGGCGCTTTGGTTTTACTGGAATTCCATCACTGTTGGTGATTATTCTTCCAGTAAGTTTGAATAAATATAAAAAATGGAATGAATATTTTTTCGTTCCATTTTTCATTTCGTTTCTTAATCAAAAATTTCATTTCATTTTTCTTTTGGTTGCTTAGGCCTTTGGGCTCCCGCTGTGGGGCGCAGCGGGAGGATTTTCGTTTTAATACAAGGATCACAAATTTTTCAGGCAATTTTTGTACATTTTGCCAGTTGACTTTTTTCCCGAAATAGTATATAATGTTGGTACAACAAAAACAAAGGAGATAATCACTATGGAAATGATTCGAATCTACAACTACAACACGAATGAGGTTCTTGAAAAGACCTTCACCAACCCTGACGCAGCCGATAATTATGAAGTCCTTCTTGACTTCCTGGGGGCTTCTTATGAACGGTTTCACAATGGCGAAAAACTGTAAAAGGGGTTGACAAAACCCCTCCCCATGCTATAATATAATTGTTCCAAGAGAGGAACAGAAAGGAATTGATAATTATGAAACATTTCCATTGCCCAGTGGATGATTGGGATTGTCCTTACTACAAAGACAAGGCAAACATCGAAGGAAAAGAAGAACACTGTCTTTGCACGATGGAAAATCCTTATGAGGAATGCGATGATTTTTATGCTTCGTACGGAGATGATTGCGCCCCCGAGGATTATACTGATGACACTGATGATTAAATAATAATAGGGCGGTTCTTTTGAGCCGCCCAACACCAAGCGTGTTGGGCGGAATTTCATTTCATTGACAGTTTCACCAATTTTTTCGGCAATTTTTGTGTATTTTGCTACTTGACAAATATCCCATAATAATATATAATAAGGGTACAACAAATGAAGGAGGTCATTAAAAATGACTATTATCGACACCACCACCAAATACATTGAAGCTCAGTTGAATTATGCGAGCATTGAGCCCGCCGATGCTCAAATTTATGAGCATAACGCTTTTGGGGCACTTGAATTAGCTTGCTGCATTCTCTATGAACAGAGAGACTATGAAGCCAGTAAGACTTTGGAAGATACTTGGAATAGAGAATGGAGAAATCTGTTTCATCAACTATATCGATAAATTCAGATAGGGGCTTGACAAAAGCCCCTAAGTGTAGAAAATGAAAGGAAGATCAACGCAATGATTGAGCAGGATGTTTTAAGATACGGCAAATACATAATCGATGAAAGCTATACCACGTGGGATAGACATAATTATCGCATACGTACCATCCGCTACGATGAACATCTCTATTGGCATAAGATGATTGATGGTGAAGTTGTCGAATTTAAGATTTTAAGATAAAGGCTTGACAAAACCACTTCTGTATGATATAGTAATGCCAGAAGTCAAGAAAAGAGGTAAAATTAAAATGTTTACAGATATCACATTCTATATCGTTTGGGCGGTTCTTTCTCTACTCCCTTTGATGATAGCGGCTTTTGCTCCAGAAACTACAAAAGAAAAAATTATCGCTTGCCTGTGCGTGCTAATGATTACTTGCGGAATCACTGCCATGATGTTTCATGAAGATGAAAATGCCGAAAATCGTTGGAACAATGGCGTTTGTGAATGCGGTGGTACTTATGAATTTTCTGGGGCTTCTAAATATCGCACTTCCGAATCTTTTTATTACACTTGTGATACTTGCGGACACACAGAAGAATTTCCTCGTTTAATGAAATAAGGGCTTGACAAACAAGCCCTATTATAACACAATAGAATGGAGTAAAGAACTAATATGATTATAAAACTTTTTTTGGTTTGGGCCGGAATGGTTACTTTTTTCACAGTATTGGGGATTCTTGCTGGAATTGTCTCTAACAATGATGCTAGAGTTGGTGTGCTCTCCGGGGTTATCTTTGGAGTAGTATTTGCTACAATTGCTTTTTTCTGTTTAGTTATTACCGCAAAAGGGGATCATAACACTTGGAGTAATGGCGTATGTCCTACTTGCGGCCAAGCTTGGGAATTCAAATGTGCCACTCGGAGCTATTATAACATCAAAACTTTTTATTATGAATGCGAAAATTGTAAAACTGTTATTGAACAGCATATGCTCCGATAAAAAGTTCTTGACAAATCCAAGAGGGCATGATATAATACAATTATCAAATGAGAAAGGAATTGATAAAAATGACTATGAGTGAAGTAGCAACCCTGTGGGAAGAATGGCTGGAAGACCATGAATATACCCCCGAAAGTGCATTTGCCTTTTGTAAGACCTATGCGACAAGCTACGAAGAATATACAGCTTTGTACGAAATTCTCACCGACAATATGTAAATAAGTTCCTGCGGGCGACCCATTTATTGGGCCGCTCGTTTGGGGCCACCTTCTAAGCCCAAACGAGCGGAATTTTAATTATACCATTCGTTCAACATTTTTTCAATCCACAGATTGTCCAATTTTTCATATGAAATTTTTCCCATAATTGTGACATTTGCCCAATTGACAAATAGCCCTACCCATGATATAATGTGTTTACAAGGTAAGGGAAAAGCACCTACCCCAATAGTAAAAGGAGAATGAACTATGGAAAATATCGTTAAAGAAATCACTATTAAGGAAATTGATGCCGCATATGAAACTTTGGAGCGTGTTCTGGGCATGAATGGCATGGAAAGCGTCAAAGATGTCTTATGGCAAAATTTTAGTGGTCAGGCTGCTGGAGCTACTATGACAGGCGCGGAAATCGCACGCAAGATGGGCGATGAAGCTTCCGCAAAGGAAATCTACGACCACTACAATAATGTAGTTAGCCCTAAATTTGAGAAGCTATACCGCAAAATTTTGGGCATGGAAGAACACAAGGAGGAGAAATAAAATGAGATTCTATTTCAATGAGGACGAAAATATTTGCGCATCAGAAGACGATGTAGTTGAGCTTCTCCATGAGGAGACAAGATGGAAACCTGAATGGATTCGTGCGGAGCTTCATTGTTGCCGAGAATACTATGGTTGGTATGAGTGTGAAGTATCTGACTCAATCAAAGAGAAATTTGATGCTTGACAAACTTCCACAAGTATGATATAATAAAGACAATAAAGGGGAGGCAATCCTCCCCTAACAAGAAAGGGCTTGATTAAAATGACCGCTGAAAAAACATCCTTCTCCCCGCACGTTACCAATGATAGAGAAAACCGCTGGATTGGTTGCGCAACTCGCATCGGCTGGACTGAATTTGTTCTTGAAGTTAAGGACACTGTTCATCACAATGGAACTACCAAATATCTGACGGATACTGGTATTATCATTATCCGAGATACAGCCTCTGGGCGAGTAGTTACTGGGTATATGGCCACTCTGGCGCAAGTCAAAGCAATGTATTCTGCTATTGGCAGAGATAGAATGCCGGAGGCCATGTATAAAAGAGTTATGCGCAACAACAAAGTCCATAAAGATTTATTGGAAATCCATGATTAAGTCTTGACTTTTCAAAAATTTTGTGCTATAATAATCATACAAAAACAAAAGGAGTTGTTAATTATGAGTAATTACTACGCTACTGTTATGGGAAGCCTGTCTGGTCTCACTGACAAGGAACTGGATGAAATCATTGCCCAAGCTACTGCCCAGAGACAGAAAATCAAGAAAGATGTTCTCGTCAAAGCTTCTCAGAAGGTATTGAATGCTCTGGAAGAGTATGGGTCTACCATTGTAGGATACCATCCTCTGTTTGATGATGGTGACACAATAATCCAATTTGACGATTTCTGTATTGATAATGATGGTTATCTTAGTGTTAGATAAAACCTTCTTTTGGTAAAAATTTTTTGCTTGGGGAGAACTTACAAGCAAATTTTACCAAAAAATTTTTTCAAAGTCAAATTTGGGGGCGTTCCTTGCCCCCAATAAAAAGGAAGTGTTTCAAATGAAAAAGAAGAAATCTCGTGAAATTTGGAAAAAGACGGGTCAAGACTTACAGGACTATCTTTTGTTTCGCAAGCGTGGCTCACAGCTTACGAATCGTAAACAATATAATAGGCAGAAAGCCAAAAGAGAAGGAAAGGATGAGGAATAATGGTTACTGTTACAGATAAGAGACACACCCAGCATTTTGGCGACCTTGAAGCAGGAGAAACTTTTCTTGTGAAAGATTACCAAGGCTATGATATTCTTTATCTTAAGCTTTCCGGAGGGAATTTTGACGCAGTTGGCCTTGAAAATGGCGTAATTGTAGAATTCGACTATAATGATAGCGTCTTTCCCGTAGAAGTTGAAGCCAGTATTATTAAATAATCTCATTCCACTTTTGGGTAGCTCCACTTGGGCTGCCCAATGACGCGCGCATTGGGCAGAATTTGAAATGTTACTAGTGTTCACCATTTTTCAATAGGCAAAATACACAAATGCGGCACCCATATTTCTCCCAAAATTGTGACATTCGCCAGTAGACAAATAAGAAAAAATCTGTTATAATACCATTACAAAGTTAAGGAGGAACGCCCCATGAAAAGATACTTCCGCAGAATCAGACGTAATATTTGCCGTTGGATTATGGGCTTTGACAACTGCCCTTCTTGCTATCGTTCTAATCCCTGGCGGAAGATTAGCAATGTTCTAATTTGTATTGCTATTGCTATTGGCGTTATGATTTTCTTCTTTATGCTTTTAATTTGCTTATAAAAAAGCACTTGACAAATTACCAAAAGTATGATATAATTCAATTACAAAAAAGGAAAGGAATTGATACTATGATTAAGGAAATTATTTTTGACATGGACATGACAATTGCGGCATTGTATGATGTTCCCAACTGGCTTGAAATGTTGCGGGCCTCTGACCCCACCCCCTATGAAGTGGCTGAACCTATGTGGGATATGGTCGTCCTTGCGGATGTCCTCAGAAAACTTCAGACTCTTGGCTTAGTGATTTCCATTGTCACTTGGCTCTCGAAGGATTCAACCCCGACTTATGATGAAGAGGTACGGAGAGCAAAGAGAGAATGGCTTGACCGCTATGATTTCCCCTATGACCATTTCCATGGTGTCAAGTATGGCGCAACGAAAGCTGACAGTGTGCGTAAACGCCTCCACGATGGGGAAGAAGCTATCCTCTTTGATGACAATGCAAAGGTGCGGGAGGGCTGGCATCTTGGAGAGACCCATGACCCCACCACAGAAGACATCATTGAAGTCTTGAAGGGACTGATGGGATAAATATAGGGGGAATAAAAATTCCCTCTTGACAAATTCAAAAATCTGTGATATAAAAAAGAAGGGAATGATACATATGGTATTTATTAATAAGATGGTTCTTATCTCTATTAAGACGCTTCTTATCTTTACCTATGTCTTTTTTATTATAATGGCATTAGATATTTCCACCGGAAGCCATATTCTTAATAAAATTAATAAAGCAATTGCTAAACGCCGGATGAAAGAGCATCCTTTGCTATTTTCTTATATTCGTTATTACAATAACTTAGTCGAATCTCATAATGAGATTTATGAAAAAGATTTTTTGCCCCTTCTTAAACGCATTGATTATTTTTATGACAATATTAAATATTTTTCACAAAATGGTTTGAAAAGTAGACAACTTGAAGTTGAACGTCAAAAACAGCTGCTAGAAGACTCTAAAAAGGATATGGAAAAAGTTTGGGATAATGCGCAAGAATATTATGACTTAATTGAAGAATATACTAAAGCTCACAAGATTTCATGGGCAGATAAATATTTAACTGGATTTTTCATTTTTAATACTTGACAAATCCAAAAGCCTATGATATAATAAAGGCACAAATTAAGAAAGGAAGTAATAAATATGACTGTTGGTGCTATTGTTCTTTTGGTAATCCTCGCAGTTGTAGGGGTTTTCATTTCGATTATGTTTTTAGCAGATAACCCCAAAACAGGTGTTATTGCCCTATTGGTATTTATCCTGGTTTGGTTGGGAGTCCTCTTCGGATTCAAGTGGTATTATGGCTCTACTGCTTCCGGAATGCGTGCCCTTAAAGACCAGCAGAGCAATCTCAATCTGGGTCTGAACCGGCAAATTACAATTACAGCGGAAGATGGTAGAGAGATTTACCATTATAAGGGCAAGTGTGATATTGAAACGCAAGACCGGTATATTCTCTTTGAAGGTGAAGATGGTCTCCGCCGCACAATTTACTGGGGTATTACCGATACAATTATCATTGAGGAATTGGGGCAGTAAAAGGGGCATCAAATGCTCCTCCCCAGGAGGGAAATAGAAATGACAAAGATTTACCTTGCGAGTCCGCTATTTACCGATTATGAGCGCAAGAATGTTCAAAGCGTAGCCTCTGTCTTGCGCAATGCCGGACATGAAGTATATGTCCCCATGGAGCATACAATAGAAGATGGTTGGGACATGCCTAACCATGAATGGGCTAAAAAGGTGTTTGATGAAGACATCAAAGCCATTCAAGAAGCTGACGAAATCTGCTGTATTTACTATGGGCTTTACTCAGACAGCGGCACAGCTTGGGAGTGCGGTTATGCCTATGCCCTTGGGAAAACTGTGCGTTTGATTGATGAAAGTAACGAAGAAGTTTCCCTCATGGTAATCAATGGGGCGAAAAACTGGGATGATTTCAAATATAAAAATCAAACTTAAAGGAGAGTATCAAAATGAAAATTATTTCTATTACAGATGAAAAGATTCTGTTTGATAATGGCAATAGCATCACCTTTGATCATCAGGCAGATTGCTGTGAATGGAATTATGCCGACTTTGAACAGCTGGACGATATTGCTAGAGCCACTAAGTTTGACCCTAATCTCGAATTTCAGGCTTGTGAGGGAGCGGGCTTCTTGTTTGGCAATCGTCCTGGTAAAATGTTCTTTATCCCTTGCTACAGCCGTCAGAATGGATATTATTCAACTGATGTAAATATCTATTATAATGATAGATTGGTAACATCTCTAAATTGTCAAGAAGCTTTTGATTGCTAAATGGAATACCGTTTTTGGCTGGCTTAAAAATTGAGCTGGCCAAAAACGTTCGCTTTTGGCCAGAATTTCTATTATACCACCCCTCAGCCAAAAAATCAATAGGCAAATTCAACAAAGAAACTTTTCATATTTTTCCCGAATTTAGCCATTTCGCCAATAGACAAAATCAATGTTTTATGATATAATACCCTTGTCAATGAGGGAACGGAATCCCATCCGGTGGATAAAGGGAGCTTATGAACGCAAAATCCACTTCAAAAAAAAATTGAAATTCCCTCTTGACAAACTTCCCAAAATGTGCTATAATAAAGTCAAGAAATGAGGGAATGAACCTCACAAGAGATTCACAAGCCCCATTCAATATGAAAAGGAGATTTTAATTATGGAAATGTGTTCTACTGCTTACAAGACTGTCCGTGACACTGACCCCCAGAATCCTCTGGTAAAGGCGATGGAGGCCAGAGAGAATGCCAAGATTGCCTTTGAACAGGCTATGGCAGCTTTGGCAACGGCCAAGAGAGAGGCTAGAAAGGCAGAGATTAGCCATTACGCCACTTGTATGTCTGATGCTCGGCTGGTTTTTGGATATAAGCCCTTTACCGCTAGAGAATTTGAGGAAGCTGTGGGCGGATATGTGAGCAAGCATAGTATTGCCTCTATGGTAGCTTATGATAGAACCCCGGAGGGCGCTAGAGAATTTAGTAATAAAGGCAATCGGCGCACTGAGGTACTGCTTCCCTCGGACCTGAAAGATACCGGAGAGCATAAGAGAGTTGAACAGTATTTCCTCCCTTGTGACGCTTCTGGCAATCCTATTGAAGGAGCAGAACCTATCAAGAGAACCTCCAAGGGAAGCAAGCTGTATAGGTTTGAAGTTTGAAAATAGGGGAGAAAATCCCCTATTTCCCTCTTGACAAGTTTAAAAAATTGTGCTATAATAGGGGTACAAAATGAAAGAAAGGAATTGATGAATATGGTCGATTATCAAGGTCATAAATTTAAGAGTAAAGATGAAGCCATGGATTTCATCCGGGAGAATGCTACAAAATATGACATCATTGATTTCATGTCTGAGGGCCTTTCGGTTGATGATTTCTATGATGCTTACGAAAATGCTACGAAAACATCTAATCCACAGAGAACCTTCTGGAATTGGATGACCAATATCATCGAAGACGTTCTGTGTGAGTACGTTGATTACGAGATGGACGATGTGGAGGAAGAGGAAAATGACTGAAAAAACCATTTACGTTTGTGAGCTTTGCGGTAAGACCTTTGAGGATGAAGAAAGCTGTCTGTTCCATGAGGAACAAGAAAAGCGCAAGCAGTTTGAAAACCGGGTAGTTTTCTTCAACGATGATGACACCCGTGTGGACAACGTTGAAGAAGCTTTCACCATCTGGGTAGCCGATGAAGAAGCTTTCGAGTATGTGAACGAGTTGCTTTCTGAATATATGTATGCGGGCATTCCTCAGGACTTTGAAGGAGGAGCGTTCCCCAATACCTTCTATGTGGATGACAATGCTGATTGGCGTTGCCTGAGCGCTGATGTGAACAAACTTCTGAGTCTTGAAAGAAAAGTAAAAAAAGTTATTGACAAACTCCCCAAGATGTGATATAATAACCTTGTAAAAAAGAGAAGGAAACTCTTAAAAACCAGAAAGGAATTGATACTATGACTAATTTTGAAAAGTTTACTTCCCTGGCTGAGTATTTCCGCACTGGCATTCTGAACGGCGAGGATGAAGTCGCCCCCGGCTTCACCTACGAGGAAGCTGCCAAGCTGATGGAGAAGAATGCCGATGCTCTGGCGAAGAAGGCTGGCAAGACCAGCGCCAAGAGTGAAGAGAAGCAGGCTGAAAATGCGGCTCTGGCTGATGCGATTTTCTGTCACATGACTGCCGAACCGGGCCGTGAGTTCACCCTGGACGAGATGGTGAAAGAGTTCCCTGAGTGTGCCGACCTGACTACCGCAAAAGTAAGAGTTGCCATGAAGGGACTGCTGGATAAGGGAGTAGTCAAGACCGAGAAGGTCAAGGGGAAGGCTGTGTTCTTCACCGAGGAATAAGGGCGGGGGCATTAGCCCCTACCCCAATGAAGGGAGTGGTTGCCTATGATTGTAATTCTAAAGTTTTGACCTTGTGGATTAGTTATGGAGGATTAATAGTATGCATTGGCGATAGCAAAGAATGAATAAATATACCCTCGACGTTTTTAGATATACCCCCGGTAATTTCTTGATTAGACAAAGGAATACCGGGGGATTTTTTGGGCTGCTCGGTGTTGGGCGCACCGAGCAGATTTTGGGTTATATAGAGGGTTCACAATTTTCAACCCAGCAACTTACACAAATGCGCTTGACATAAATTTCCCATATTTGTGACATTTACCCAATTGACAAAAATTAAAAATTATGGTATAATAATTCCAGAAGATAAAGAAAAAGGTGATAAAAATATGAAACTTTTACTAACGTTCGTAGTCCTTTCTATTCTTAATGTGGTGTTTTCCACTATTAAGAGCCTCATTACTGTCAAAGGTTCTCCGATGTGTGCCAGTCTAGTATCTGCGTTCTATTACGGATATTATAACGTGGTTCTTGTATATACCGTGTCGGATTTCCCCCTGTGGCAGAAGGTTATCGTAACGTTTGCCTGTAACCTTGTTGGTGTCTATCTGGTTAAGTGGGCAGAAGTAAAGACCCGTAAAGATAGATTGTGGGAAATTCGTGGGACTATTAAGGATGATGTAGATGCCGCAATGTGTATTGAAATGCTAACCACTTCAGATATTCCATTCAATTACATTGATGTTACAAAATATGTCATTTTCAATTGTTATTCCGCAACTCAGGAAGACAGTTTAAAGATTAAAGATATTTTTGAAAGATGTAACGCAAAATATTTTGCTACGGAAGGGAAAGAATTATAATGGAACAATTTACCGATAAGGAAATTTTGGACGAATTCATTAAACGTTTTGATTTTACCCGTGAAACCGATGAAGATGACTATCAAAATGAGCAGATATCTTTACGGGATTGCGATGGTGTTTATCTTGGAAATATCACTTTCACTTTCAATAAAAAAGGCCAGTTTATTGATGACTTGCCATTCGTTAAGCTTGAGACCCCGTACAAAATTGAAGATGAGATTTATTCAATGGATTATGACACATTAATTTATACTCTTGGGGAAATCGTGAACAAGTTGAGTAATTCATAATTTATAGGGGATTGACAAAATCCCCTATTTGTGATATAATAAAGGCACTTCAAGGGGAAAGGAACCAAAATTATGAAAAAACAGATTTTAGATGCCTTGCGCGAATATCCTTCTGGGTTGAGGAAAAGAGAAATTGCCTCCTATACCAACATCTGGGTGGGGCATCTTGTTCAGCCTATTGCGGAACTGGAAAAGGAAGGTAAAATTGAGCATCATACTCATAGAGATATGGCTAACTTTGAATGGTATGATGTTTATACTATTAAGGAGACATAACAATTATGGAAATTGAAGGTATTACAATCATGAGCGCCGAAGAAGCAAGAAAAGCTATCGAAAAGGCTGAAGCCGCACGCGCAAAAGAAGAAAACCGACAGAAGGTAGATTATGTAGAGAGATGTAGAACTGAGGCTATTGAGCGAATTCCTGGAACATTAAATGCCATCAATGAACTTATTGAAAATAGTGTAAAAGCAAGAGTTCATTATCTCTCAATTAACTTACAAGAATTTGCTTCTGAGAATATTAATAAAGTCCCCTATACAGATTTTATTTATGCCGAAGACCTTTATAGAGAAATTTTTATCAAAAAGCTGGGGTATTACTTTAAGATTATTTGGTATTCTGATAAATGGGCGGAGAAAACCGGCAGAATGGGATATATTATTATTGGTTGGAAGGGGAGTTGCTAACTCCCCTTTTTTCAGCTGCTCAATGTGGGACGCATTGAGCAGAATTTCAATTATACCACAAGTTCAGCAATTTGTCAATAGGCAATTTACACAAAAATTTATGCGACAATTTTCCCGAAACTATCGCAGAGGGCCCCCGGCATACTCCCCCCGCTCATTATACCACACTTTTGCTCGCTTGTCAATACCAAAAATAACCAAATTTTGATCCCGCATTTTGTACAATATTCCAACTTGTAAATCACGCAAATATATAGTATAATACAGGTGTTCTTTGAGAGAGGACCCCAAAAAAGCCACTTGAAAGAAATCAAGAATTTCCAAAAAAAGTTCTTGACAAAGAAAACAAGATGTGCTATAATAAGGGTGTTCCAAAGGAAGGAACGAAAAAAATTGATTGACAAGGACAGTCGTTAAAACCAGAAAGGGATTGATACTATGGCTAAGGAAATTACTTCTGTTCAGGCTCTGACTTCCGCTATCGAGGCTCTGACCAATGTCGGCTATGATGCTGCTGTCGTGGAGAAGCTTTCCAAGATTCGTGCTTCCTATGAGAAGAAAGCCGAGTCTGCGAAGGGTAAGTCCTCCACCAAGGGCGCAGAGAACGCCGAGATGGGTGAGAAGATTCTCGAAGAGATGGAGGCTGGCAAGGGCTACACCCTGTCCGACATGATGCATTTCCAGTGTCTCAGCAGAATGGAGCTGACCACCGCAAAGGTCCGGGCGCTGATTGACGCTCCCCTGGATAATGGCCGCCTGGTGAAGTCCGTGGTTAAGGGCCGTGTGGTGTACGCTCTGGCCTGATGATTAAGGGGGAGGGGTCTCCCCCTCCCTCCAAAAGGAAGGAGATAGCACATGGACAAGGAACTGGAAAGACAGATTGAAGCTTGCCGCAAGTTGGGCATGACTGACGAAGAAATCAAAGAAATGCTTGACGATGACAAGGCGATTGACCGTTCCGGCACCTCTTCTAAAGTCTTTGATTGGGAACTTGACCCGGAGGAACACAAAAAGGCTGTCAAGTATGCCAATAGTGACGAGAAGAAGAGCAAGGGCGAAAAGAAGAAGCCCACACGCAAGGCGGATAATGTGAAGCGTGAAATCATTCAGCTTCTTTTTGACTGCGTGAATGTGAACTATCCGGGGGCTGTCATTGACAATCCGGAAAAGTATATCAAGTTCACTATTGGGGAAGATGAATATACCATTTCCCTGATTAAGCACCGCAAGCCGAAAGATTAAGGAAGTGTTTACCATGATTGCCAAGTGAGCCGGGGCAATAGTCCCGGCAATCCAATAGGGAAAAGATGTTACACCCTATTGAATACATTTAAGGAGTTACACAAATGAATAAGTTTGACCGCCGGAGAAAGTATTGGTTGATTCTGGATTGCGAAACCGCAACGCTCCCCGAAGCAAGCAAGTATGATGATAATCCCCTGGCAAAGCAGAGGGTAGCCATTGCGAAGCCCCTTATTTATGACCTGGGATGGACGGTAGTGGATGCCCAAGGGCGCATTTATGCCAAGCAGAATTTTTTGATTGCGGAAATCTTTAGCAATCCGGTGGTGTTCAATACCGCCTATTATAAGGATAAACGGCCCGGTTATATTGAGAAAATCGCAATGGGTGAAGTTCGTGTGGTGATGTGGGAGGAAGCTATTGGGGAACTCCTGAACGACATGACCCAATGTGAAGGAGTTGGGGCCTACAATTCTATGTTTGACTTCAAGAAAGCTCTGCCATTCACTGATTTATATCTTTCAAAGGTCTATGCCCCCGATTTTGTGGACTGGATGGAATACCAGAATAAGGCCATTGACGCAATCGCCACGGGAAAGAGATTTGATACCGAAAAGGAATTTGAAGGGGATGTCTTTCGATTCCGTGGGCAGGTCTTCCCCCTGTTCGATGTTTGGGGGCTTGCTTGTAAGCATATCCTGAACTGTGACGAGTACAAGGGTATGTGTAAAGATAATGGATGGGTAACAGCTTCCGGCAAGTATTATAAGACTTCTGCCGAAACTGCGTTTCGGTTCGTGAACTGCGAACAGGATTTTCAGGAATCCCATACCGCCCTAGACGATGCCATGATTGAAAGTGTTCTGTTTGCGGAATGTATGCGCCGGGCCAAAAAGAAGATTGAGATGGGGATTATTTACTTCCCATTCAAGATGTTGGGCGAGGTAAGGGTGGAATAATCCACCTGACCCCCAGCCCCAGTGTCCACCAGAGAAAGACATAAGAGGTGTCCTCCACACGAGGACACTTTTTTTGTGCGTTTTGCCTATTGACAACCGGGGGCCAGGTGTGGTATAATAGAAGGTTTGGGCCGCTCAATGCGCTAGACATTGAGCGGAATTTTAATCAATAAGCACTTTCAACAATTTTTAAGGCAAAAATTTGTATAATATGCTGACTTGATTTTTCCCAAAATTTATATTATAATAAAGGTACAAAAAATAAGGGAGGCTAGAATAATGAGCTTTCGGAGTATGATGTATGAACTTCTCTACGATGTGCCAGAAAAGCGAGAAGTGACAAAATTTCAATGTATCTTCACTACTGTGGATGGTAAAGAACACGTTTATAATGGTTTAAACTGGATGGAAACCGCAGCTTTCTATGACCCTATCAAATATTTGTGTGGGAAGCCCAAGAGAGATGGATTTTTGTGGGATGACAATAAAGTGGCCTATCCTGTAGAGAACGTGCTTTCCTATAAGTATATTCCTATTGGAAGAGGCTATGTCATGAATAAGGATAAATTTAAGGAATTCTTCCCAGATGAAGAAGTAATTAAAGAAAATACTTGACAAAATATAAAAAATGTGATATAGTATAAGTGTTCCAAAAGAGGAACGGAAAGGAATTGAAAGTTATGGTTTATGGACTTGTAAAAGGCAATGAAAACGATGTCCCTGACCTTGAGTCTTTGGAGCTTATTGCCAATTTTGATGATGCGCTCGATTTCGCAAGACGCCTGAACAAGACTAATTTGTTTAGGCTTCACCCTGAGAAGGAAACTGAATGGGAAGCAAATCCGGAACTGACTGTTGAGCAGAACTATAGGGTGAATGAACTCTGGACGGCTGGCTTGACTAATCCAGAAGTAAAGAAGATCGCAGAAACCTATATGGGGCATTGCGGCCATTGGGTGGATGAAACCTGCGCCAATGAGCTTATTGACAATGTTATTAATAAGTGTTTGCGGTTTGGCAACCTGCCTTGCGGTTGGTATGGCGTAGTTGAATATGAAGTTCATTAAGGGGGAAATATAAAATGAAGTTTAAGAAAAAGGAAGGCCATGAACTTCGTTGGTATGAGATTCGCCTTGGGGAAGTCTTCATTAGCGATGATATTTGTATCAAAGTTGAAAAGAAGGAAACCAAAGACGGCTTTATTTTTAATGCGATTGGGCTTACTGATGGTGGATTCTATTATATGCCCGAAGATGAAAAATACGAAGTTCTTAAAGATTGCTACTTAGCCTATTAAAAAGGAGCTGTTAAATATAGACATGGTTTGGAAGGTAGAGTCCGCTTGGGATGAATATTGTAATTGTACCGGTCAAATTTTGTATTTCCACAAGAAAGAGAATGCGGAAAAGCTCTTGCGAGAATGGCTAACAGTAGAGGTCGAAGGTTGGAAGCGACAAGGACAAGACCCCACTTGGTGGTCCGGTTGTAAGACTTGGGAAGATGTCGTTAATTATCTCGTGTCTCATGGTGGAGACTCTAATGTAGCATGGATTGACACAGTTAAATTTGAAGACGAAGAAGAGGGCGTAAGCCACGAAAATTAACTGGAAATATGGTAACACTACGACTCCACGCAATGCTGTTGACCTTGAAACTGGATGCCCTGCCCTTTTTAATGAAGATGAAGAAGTTGAATTTCTTGAAGATGCGGTTTTGACTTATTAAGGAGGAATAGATATGAAGCGCAAGTATTATGTTACTAAGGTGGAAGAAATTGAAGCTGATGAGCCTATTTTTGAAAAGCTTGTGAGTTCTCGTTGTGAGGACTTGACCGGAGAAGACTTTGAGGAAGCTATACGCCGCCTCGAGGATATCACTGGGGAAAGAGTCATGGATGGGGATGACCCTTTTCAGGTGGGTATTTGCGGGCTTTATGACGAAAATAATGAGGCAGTTTTTGAACTGTAAGGGGAGCAAAAGCTCCCCTTTTTTCTTTTGCTACGCAAGTTTTTGAGCTGCGCGATCCTGGGCGGATTGCGCAGAATTTGGATTTGTCAAGCCTTTCAAGAAAATTTTACAATTATCTGTATATCTCTTGTGGACATCTGTTTTCCCATAATAGACTTTTGAGCGGCTCGACGCGGGACGTGTTGAGCCGATTTCCCGCATAAACATCTCATATGGGATTTTCTCGCTCAATCTAGCTCATATGGCCTTTTCTTGCTCAATCCCGTAAATACCCCATATGGCTTCACCCGATTCCATCTAGTAACTTTTTTCTTGCCCATCCTTTGCTCCGCTGTAGCTAGTAAAAATTTTAGCTACGGTTACTTCTCTTCCAAGTATTCGCAAATCCAATAGAGTAATAGAAAAAATAATACTACAGCTTGCCTACGGCATTGATTCTTAGTCCGGGTCGGACAAAGCTCGGCCAATAGTAGAAAATAAATGGGCGGCAAAACATATTTGGGTATCTTTTGTGGCACATATTTGACTTTTTACAAAAAATATGATATAATTATAAAAAAATACACTTTTTATTTGATTTTATTAAAAAATTATGGTATAATATAAAAAATAGGCGCATTAGCGCCAAATTTTTGCTTGTCAAGTTGCGTTTTACGCAAAATTTTGGTATAATATAAGGGGATATATGCTTCGCGCACTTGATTTTATTAAAAATTTATGTTATAATAGTAAAAAAGGAGATGTTTTTATTAATAAACCAAGCTTTAATAGCACTACTACACAGTAGCGTTTAAAATAGATTTATGATTTTTTATTACCTTTTGTTGAGGACCAAAGGTATAGAATAACAAATTATGCTGTTTTACCAGATAACTTTTTTGAAACAAATAAAGAATTTCAAAAATTAATATCTAATTGGAAATTTTAGAAGCCTTGGAAAGATTATTCAGTTATTCAAGGTTGTAATTATATTTATAGAAGCGATTTAGATGATATCATAGAGCGAGATAGAAAAGCTCAAGAAGAATATTTAAAAAGACAAGAGTGCTATAAAAAGAAATTAGAATTTATAGTTCCATTTAATGCCGACTGGATACTTAAAAATATCGGTTGGCTATCTGATGAAGACAAATATACTGATGCCGCGGTTCTCTGGAAACATCTAAAGAATACTGATTGGCAAATTTATAATAATGAAATTTATATTAAAGAAGATCCTTTAAAAGAAATACTCAAGGTATCTCCCTTCAGAAAAGATATTAAAGAAGTTCTTAAATTTAATTTTTATCGTAAAGGGAAACCGCATAAAATTAAACTCGTCTCATAGTTTCCAGGAGATAACAATAGACCTCGAGGAGTGTATGAAGTACGAGTTAATGATAAATTATTTTATATTGGCTCTACCAATAGAAGCTTTGAATAGAGATTCGCAGAGCATCAAGAGAACTTAAAGAATCATTCAAATGATTTATATTGGTATTCTAAAATTAATCCAAGAGATAAGATAGAATTTATTCCTTTAATAGATGTATCCTAGTTAAAATGCGATAAAGTACTTACTGAAGATGATATTAAATCTATGGAATACGCTATGATACTTGCGTTTAAACCTGCGGGGAACCTTGCGGGAATCAGTAGTCCCTTTAGATACCAATGAGGTTTCAGTTGAAAATTTGAGATGTTCCTTGGAGTTTTGGATTTTCGTTTCATTTTTTGAAAAAGTATCCCCAATTATTATAACATAAAATTTAATTAAATACAAATTTGACTTGCGTAGTTAAACGGTATGTATAATAAGGTCAACCTTGACTTTTAAAAAAATTTTGGCACGCAATTTTTTAAATATCTTAATAAGTTTATTAATACTATTTTTAATCATTTTATTAAAATTAAAGAGGAGCTTATTACAGCTCCTCTTATTTTTTATTCTACTCCCAACTTTTTCTTTAACTTCTCTCTTACTTCTCCCTCATTAAACTTCTCTTTATAAAAATTAGTAGCTTTAAATACATATGGCTTATTTTTACCTTCTATATTATACTTAGGCTATAATAATTCAATATATAACTTTTCAATATTTTCAAATATCCACATTCCATCACTTATTTTACCTACCAATTCTTGAACACTATCATTACTTTCTAATAAAACATATTCTTTTTCTTCTTTAAAATTATCAAAATACATTTCATTT
>ERZ1034920.420-NODE-420-length-34767-cov-5.512647_pt1 | contig 34767 bp, 39 predicted proteins | sample MGYA00520688_ERZ1034920 | MGnify/ENA primary metagenome ERZ1034920 (study PRJEB33766, sample SAMN09781785) | gut metagenome | biome: gut microbiome | host: Homo sapiens | place: Madagascar | study: EMG produced TPA metagenomics assembly of the PRJNA485056 data set...
CTTTATGATATTTAAAAAAGCGGGGTCGGCGCGGCTAAAACAACGCGCCGACACCGTTTTGTAGGGGTGGTACTGACTATTTTTATAAAAAACATTATTTTATATTAGGGGTGCTGCTAGCGGCGCGGTGTGTTTTTTTATAGGATACCGCTAGGGGCGCTGCTAGCGGTGCGTCCCTGTTTGCATTATGAATTTTAGTGTTTCGAAATTAACTTTATTTTATGTTCAAAAAAGGTAATCTCTAATGGCTAAGGTGAACCTGTATATCAGCAATGATGCCTATGAAAAAATAAATGCGATTATTGAGAAGCGTCGACAGGAAGGGGCAAGGGAAAAAGATGTCAGTTTTTCAGCAACAGCTTCAATGCTTCTTGAACTGGGGCTTCGTGTACATGAGGCTCAGATGGAGCGTAAAGAGTCTGCATTTAATCAGACTGAGTTTAATAAATTGCTTCTTGAATGCGTTGTAAAAACACAATCATCAGTAGCGAAAATTTTGGGTATTGAGTCTCTCAGTCCTCATGTCTCCGGAAATCCAAAGTTTGAATATGCCAATATGGTTGAAGATATCAGGGAGAAGGTATCATCTGAGATGGAACGATTTTTTCCAAAAAATGATGATGAATAAAAGAAATTTGACTTCGTTCAAATATCAGAGTTTTTATGATTTAAAAAGGTGACAGTACGAAAGATAATTAGTATATTAATTACGTGGTTAATGCCACGTTAAAATTTGAAATTGAAAATCGCCGATGCAGGGAGACGTGAACTCCCTGCATCGACTGTCCATAGAATCCTTTGTGAGGAGGTTCCTATGTATCCGATGGATCGTATTCAACAAAAACATGCTCGTCAAATAGATCTGCTGGAAAATCTGACGGCAGTTATTCAGGATTATCCAAATCCAGCCTGTATCAGGGACGAAACTGGAAAATTTATTTTTTGCAATACGCTGTTTCATGAGTCATTTCTTACACAAGATCAAAGTGCTGAAAAATGGCTTCTGTCGCAGAGAGATTTTTGTGAATTGATCTCTGTCACAGAGATGGAAGCATATAGGAATGAGCATACGCATCTTAATCTTGTAGAGGATGTTTTTATTCAGAACAGATTCTGGACAATATCTGTCCAGTCATTTCTTAATGGACACAGAAATATTATTCTGTGGCAATTTTATGATGCTGCTCATGTTCGTCATAAAGACAGTTATAATCAAAAAACGATTGTCAGTGATGATATCAGAAATATAATCAGAAGAATGAGTGATGATTCTTCTGTATCATCATATGTAAATGATGTCTTTTACTTATATAGCACCGGAATCAGTCATAATGCTATAGCAAGAATATTAAATATATCCATCTCCACATCAAAGAAACACGCATCTCTGATATGCGACTACTTCTGTTTCTAATAAAGATGAGTTAATTATCTTACTCTACAATAAAAAGTTTATTTATTATTTATACGAGAAGGCTATGTGTATCATAAATACGCGTTAATAAGGTGTTAATAAAATATAGACTTTCCGTCTATTTACCTTTTCTGATTATTCTGCAAACATAAGTGGTAACCAGAAGATAAACAGCGGGAGGTGTTATTGAAAAGATTTGGTACACGTTCTGCAACAGGTAAGATGGTAAAACTAAAATTACCTGTAGATGTGGAAAGTCTATTAATTGAGGCAAGTAACAGAAGCGGAAGAAGTCGATCGTTTGAGGCAGTAATAAGACTTAAAGATCATCTTCACCGCTATCCAAAGTTTAACAGGGCAGGGAATATCTATGGTAAGTCGCTGGTTAAGTATCTGACAATGCGTCTGGATGATGAAACTAACCAGCTACTTATTGCAGCCAAAAATCGTAGTGGATGGTGTAAAACAGATGAGGCTGCAGACAGAGTTATTGATCATTTGATCAAGTTTCCTGATTTTTATAACTCGGAGATATTCAGGGAGGCAGATAAAGAGGAAGATATAACATTTAATACACTCTAGTTTTATTCATTTATCCGAAATTGAGGTAACTTATGAATGCTGTTTTAAGTGTTCAGGGTGCTTCTGCGCCCGTCAAAAAGAAGTCGTTTTTTTCCAAATTCACTCGTCTGAATATGCTTCGCCTGGCTCGCGCAGTGATCCCGGCTGCTGTTCTGATGATGTTCTTCCCGCAGCTGGCGATGGCCGCCGGCAGCAGTGGTCAGGACCTGATGGCAAGCGGTAACACCACGGTTAAGGCGACCTTCGGTAAGGACTCCAGTGTTGTTAAATGGGTTGTTCTGGCTGAAGTTCTGGTCGGTGCTGTCATGTACATGATGACCAAAAACGTCAAGTTCCTGGCCGGTTTTGCCATCATCTCTGTATTTATTGCTGTGGGTATGGCCGTCGTTGGCCTCTGACAGGAAATAAAACGATGTCGGGAGACGAGAATAAACTTAAGAAATATCGTTTCCCGGAAACACTGACCAACCAGAGCCGCTGGTTTGGCCTGCCACTGGATGAACTGATCCCCGCAGCAATCTGTATTGGCTGGGGTATCACAACATCGAAATATCTGTTCGGTATTGGTGCAGCGGTTCTGGTTTATTTCGGGATTAAAAAACTGAAAAAAGGGCGGGGCAGTTCCTGGTTACGTGACCTGATTTACTGGTATATGCCAACAGCCCTGCTGCGCGGTATTTTTCATAATGTTCCCGATTCGTGTTTCCGGCAGTGGATTAAATAGAACTGATACCAGGATTGTTATATGGAACACGGTGCCCGTTTAAGTACCAGTCGTGTAATGGCCATCGCCTTTATATTTATGTCAGTGCTTATTGTTCTCAGCCTCTCTGTTAACGTCATTCAGGGGGTGAATAACTACCGTCTTCAGAATGAGCAACGCACTGCCGTGACGCCAATGGCATTTAATGCCCCCTTTGCCGTGTCACAGAACAGTGCCGACGCCTCTTATTTACAGCAGATGGCGCTGTCATTTATTGCCCTCCGTCTGAATGTTTCATCAGAAACCGTCGATGCCTCACATCAGGCGCTTCTGCAATATATCCGCCCGGGCGCACAGAACCAGATGAAAGTTATTCTGGCTGAAGAAGCGAAGCGTATTAAAAACGATAACGTGAACTCAGCCTTTTTCCAGACCAGTGTTCGTGTCTGGCCTCAGTATGGCCGTGTGGAAATTCGAGGTGTGCTTAAAACCTGGATTGGTGATTCAAAACCTTTCACTGATATCAAACATTACATCCTTATTCTGAAGCGGGAAAACGGGGTGACCTGGCTGGATAATTTCGGGGAAACAGACGATGAGAAAAAATAATACGGCAATAATATTCGGCAGCCTGTTTTTTTCCTGCAGCGTGATGGCCGCAAACGGTACGCTGGCCCCCACCGTGGTGCCAATGGTGAACGGTGGTCAGGCCAGTATTGCCATCAGCAATACCAGCCCGAATCTGTTTACCGTTCCCGGTGACCGGATTATCGCCGTGAACAGTCTGGATGGTGCCCTGACCAATAATGAGCAGACCGCCTCCGGCGGTGTGGTGGTTGCCACCGTCAACAAAAAGCCCTTTACGTTCATTCTGGAAACAGAACGTGGTCTGAATCTTTCCATTCAGGCCGTTCCCCGTGAAGGCGCGGGGCGTACCATTCAGCTGGTCAGTGACCTGCGCGGAACCGGAGAAGAAGCCGGTGCGTGGGAAACGTCCACGCCTTACGAATCCCTGCTTGTGACCATCAGCCAGGCCGTCCGTGGCGGAAAATTACCCGCAGGCTGGTATCAGGTCCCAGTGACAAAGGAAACCCTGCAGGCCCCGGCGGGGCTGTCTTCAGTGGCAGATGCCGTATGGACGGGGAATCACCTGAAGATGGTCCGCTTTGCCGTGGAAAATAAAACGCTGTCTGCCCTGAATATCCGGGAAAGTGACTTCTGGCAGCCGGGAACCCGTGCCGTGATGTTCAGCCAGCCTGCCAGCCAGTTACTGGCAGGTGCGCGCATGGATGTGTATGTCATCCGTGACGGGGAGGGCAACTGATGGCCAGTATCAATACCATTGTGAAACGCAAGCAGTACCTGTGGCTGGGGATTGTGGTTGTCGGTACAGCCTCCGCGATTGGTGGGGCACTGTATCTGTCTGATGTGGACATGTCCGGTAACGGTGAAACCGTGGCTGAACAGGAGCCTGTGCCGGATATGACCGGTGTGGTGGATACGACCTTTGATGACAAGGTGCGTCAGCATGCCACCACCGAGATGCAGGTGACGGCAGCGCAGATGCAGAAGCAGTATGAGGAAATCCGTCGTGAGCTGAATGTTCTGAACAAACAGCGCGGTGATGACCAGCGTCGTATTGAAAAGTTGGGACAGGACAATGCCGCCCTGGCAGAGCAGGTAAAAGCCCTGGGTGCTAATCCCGTCACGGCGACCGGTGAGCCTGTACCGCAGATGCCTGCCTCACCGCCCGGCCCGGAAGGCGAACCACAGCCAGGAAACACCCCCGTATCCTTCCCGCCGCAGGGCAGCGTTGCTGTTCCACCGCCGACGGCGTTTTATCCCGGGAATGGTGTCACGCCACCACCACAGGTGACGTACCAGTCTGTGCCGGTGCCTAACCGGATACAGCGTAAGGTGTTTACCCGTAATGAGGGAAAACAGGGACCATCACTGCCGTACATTCCGTCAGGAAGTTTTGCGAAAGCCATGCTGATTGAAGGGGCGGATGCCAATGCCTCTGTCACCGGTAATGAATCCACGGTGCCGATGCAGCTGCGTATCACCGGCCTGGTGGAAATGCCGAACAGCAAGACGTATGACGCAACGGGATGTTTTGTGGGTCTGGAAGCCTGGGGGGATGTGTCCAGTGAGCGTGCCATTGTACGCACCCGCAATATCAGTTGCCTGAAGGACGGCAAAACTATTGATATGCCGATTAAGGGGCATGTCAGCTTCCGGGGTAAAAACGGTATCAAGGGCGAAGTGGTGATGCGTAACGGCAAAATCCTCGGCTGGGCATGGGGCGCGGGATTTGTTGACGGTATCGGTCAGGGAATGGAGCGCGCCTCCCAGCCGGCTGTTGGGCTGGGTGCCACAGCCGCTTACGGGGCTGGTGATGTCCTGAAAATGGGTATCGGTGGCGGCGCATCGAAAGCCGCACAGACGCTCAGTGACTACTACATCAAACGTGCCGAACAGTATCACCCGGTGATACCGATTGGTGCGGGCAACGAAGTGACCGTGGTGTTCCAGGACGGCTTCCAGCTGAAAACCGTGGAAGAGATGGCGCTGGAACGCACGCAGAGCAGAGCGGAAGAAGACAATCCGGAAAGTCCGGTTCCTGTTCCGCCATCGGCTGAAAGTCATCTTAACGGCTTTAATACTGACCAGATGCTGAAGCAGCTGGGCAACCTGAATCCGCAGCAGTTTATGTCCGGCAGCCAGGGAGGGGGCAACGATGGCAAATAATATGTCGTCCCGTCAGGCGTGCCATGCCGCCCGGTATGTTGTCGTCCGGGTTCTGCGAGGACTGTTCTGGTGTCTGAAGTACACCGTCATTCTGCCACTGGCCACAATGGCCCTGATGGCTCTGTTTGTTTTATGGAAGGACAACACCACGCCGGGGAAATTACTGGTTAAGGAGATTAACTTCGTAAGACAAACAGCACCTGCCGGACAGTTCCCGGTCAGTGAATGCTGGTTTTCTTCCTCTGATTCTTCAGGCAGATCAGAAATACAGGGTATCTGCCATTACCGCGCGGCTGATGCTGCAGATTATGTCAGGGAGACTGACCGGTCACTGATGCAACTGGTCACCGCATTATGGGCAACACTGGCACTGATGTATGTCTCGCTGGCAGCGATCACCGGGAAATATCCGGTGCGACCCGGAAAAATGAAATGTATCCGGGTGGTAACCGCAGATGAACATCTGAAGGAAGTTTATACGGAAGACGCTTCCCTGCCGGGAAAAATCAGGAAATGCCCTGTTTATCTTCCTGATGACAGAACAAACAGAAACAACGGAGATAAAAATGAACATGCGTAATATTAATGTTATTACAGCCCTCTCTGTGCCGGGTAAAACCGTGTCAGATGATTTTATGCATGCTGTTCTCAGTAACTGCGCCACAAGAATCGTACTTCCTGCACCGGAGAAATTCGGTTCTGAGTCATTGCCGGACAATTTTAATATGACTGCTGTCGGTGTGATGAAGAATTCAGAAATATAAGGAACCCTTCGATGAATAAGCTGGTTTCTGATGGCAGCGTCAAAAAAATAAATTATCCGGTGCTGTATGAGTCCGGAATAACACCTCCGTTATGTGAAGTCAGTGCACCAGAACCTGATGCGGGTGGGAAACGCATTGTGGCATATGTTTATAAATCATCACGGAGTACGGTTTTTGAAAATCCTGACATTGTAAAAACCTGTACGGTCAGGGATTTGAAGAAGGATTTTGTGAACTGCGATGAGAAAGGTGAGGGACAATGAAACAGATTTCTTTCTTTATTCCTCTGCTGGGGACCTTATTACTTTCCGGCTGTGCCGGAACCAGTACGGAATTTGAGTGTAACGCCACCACATCCGATACCTGTATGACGATGGAGCAGGCCAATGAGAAGGCCAAAAAACTGGAGCGGTCCTCAGAAGCAAAGCCGGTTGCGGCATCACTGCCGCGCCTGGCTGAAGGGAACTTCCGGACAATGCCGGTGCAGACCGTCACCGCGACCACTCCGTCCGGCAGCAGACCTGCGGTGACAGCACATCCGGAGCAGAAACTGCTGGCACCTCGCCCGCTGTTTACCGCTGCCCGGGAAGTGAAAACGGTTGTTCCGGTCAGTTCAGTTACGCCGGTAACACCTCCTCGTCCGCTAAGAACGGGTGAGCAGACGGCAGCATTATGGATAGCGCCTTATATTGATAACCAGGATGTTTATCATCAGCCATCCAGCGTGTTTTTTGTTATTAAACCGTCTGCGTGGGGAAAACCACGTATTAATTAACTGGCCCTGAAGTTGTATATCAGCCGGCAATGCCGGCGGGCTTTCTGTATTCAAAATCTGCCTGTAAAACGAGTGCCCTGTGCGTGAAAAGGGATGGGCGGTAGCGTGTCAGAACATGTCGGGAGGAATATTCCGTGAGTGATGAAGCCGATGAAGCATATTCAGTGACAGAACAACTGACCATGACAGGAATAAACCGGATACGCCAGAAAATAAATGCTCATGGTATTCCTGTTTATCTCTGTGAAGCATGCGGAAATCCTATTCCGGAAGCCCGGCGGAAAATATTTCCCGGTGTGACGTTGTGCGTTGAATGTCAGGCGTATCAGGAAAGACAGAGAAAACATTATGCATAAGTCAGTCGCAGAACATAGTGATTTAATTCCGGATGAACATGAGTGGATATTCAGAAAACAGAAATCTTTGTATATGCGCCGGGAAATGGCGCGTTAATTACAGGTATTCCCTTCATGGCTACCGCATTTCTCGCTTTATTTTTCAACTAAGGAATTCATGTGAATAACCCACTTGAGGCCGTCACTCAGGCGGTTAACTCCCTCGTCACAGCACTGAAACTGCCTGACGAATCCGCAAAGGCCAATGAAGTTCTGGGCGAAATGAGCTTCCCGCAGTTCAGCCGTCTGCTGCCGTACCGTGATTACAACCAGGAATCCGGTCTGTTCATGAATGACACCACGATGGGCTTTATGCTGGAAGCCATCCCCATCAATGGGGCGAATGAGTCCATTGTGGAGGCCCTCGATCACATGCTGCGCACCAAACTGCCGCGCGGTATTCCGTTGTGTATCCATCTGATGTCCAGTCAGCTGGTTGGTGACAGGATTGAATACGGGCTGCGTGAGTTCTCCTGGTCAGGTGAACAGGCTGAACGGTTTAACGCCATTACCCGGGCCTATTATATGAAAGCGGCAGCGACACAGTTTCCGCTGCCGGAGGGGATGAATCTGCCCCTGACCCTGCGCCATTACCGGGTGTTTATCTCGTACTGTTCTCCTTCGAAGAAAAAAAGCCGGGCCGACATTCTGGAAATGGAAAACCTGGTGAAAATCATCCGGGCGTCGTTACAGGGGGCCAGTATCACCACACAGACGGTGGATGCACAGGCCTTTATCGATATTGTCGGGGAGATGATTAACCATAACCCGGACTCCCTGTACCCGAAAAGACGTCAGCTGGACCCGTATTCTGATCTGAATTATCAGTGTGTGGAGGACAGTTTTGATCTGAAAGTTCGGACTGATTACCTGACGCTGGGCCTGCGTGAGAACGGCAGGAACAGCACGGCCCGCATCCTGAATTTCCATCTGGCCCGTAACCCGGAAATCGCCTTCCTGTGGAACGTGGCCGACAACTACAGCAACCTGCTGAACCCGGAACTGTCCATCTCCTGTCCGTTCATCCTGACGCTGACTCTGGTGGTGGAAGACCAGGTGAAAACCCACAGCGAAGCCAACCTGAAGTACATGGACCTGGAGAAAAAGTCGAAGACCTCCTATGCCAAATGGTTTCCGTCCGTGGAGAAAGAGGCGAAGGAGTGGGGGGAATTGCGTCAGCGGCTGGGCTCCGGTCAGTCCTCCGTGGTGTCCTACTTCCTCAACATCACAGCATTCTGCAAGGACAATAATGAAACGGCGCTGGAAGTGGAGCAGGACATCCTGAACAGCTTTCGTAAAAACGGTTTTGAGCTGATTTCACCGCGCTTTAACCACATGCGCAATTTCCTGACCTGCCTGCCCTTTATGGCCGGGAAAGGGCTGTTTAAACAGCTGAAAGAGGCCGGAGTGGTTCAGCGCGCAGAGAGCTTTAATGTTGCCAACCTGATGCCGTTAGTGGCGGATAACCCCCTGACACCGGCAGGTCTGCTGGCACCCACCTACCGTAACCAGCTGGCGTTTATCGATATTTTCTTCCGGGGGATGAATAACACCAACTACAACATGGCGGTCTGTGGCACCTCCGGGGCCGGTAAAACCGGGCTGATACAGCCACTTATCCGCAGCGTGCTGGACTCCGGAGGCTTTGCCGTGGTGTTCGACATGGGGGATGGATACAAGTCCCTGTGTGAGAACATGGGCGGGGTGTATCTGGACGGTGAAACCCTGCGTTTTAACCCGTTTGCGAACATCACCGATATTGACCAGTCAGCGGAGCGTGTCCGTGACCAGTTGTCAGTGATGGCCAGCCCCAACGGTAACCTGGATGAAGTGCATGAAGGTCTGCTGTTGCAGGCGGTCAGAGCCTCCTGGCTGGCCAAAGAGAACAGAGCACGTATTGATGACGTGGTGGATTTCCTGAAAAACGCCAGTGACAGCGAGCAGTATGTCGAGTCACCGACTATCCGCAGCCGTCTGGACGAAATGATTGTGCTGCTTGACCAGTACACTGCCAACGGCACTTACGGCCAGTATTTTAACTCTGATGAGCCGTCCCTGCGGGATGACGCAAAAATGGTGGTGCTGGAGCTGGGCGGACTGGAAGACCGTCCGTCACTGCTGGTTGCGGTGATGTTCTCCCTGATTATCTACATCGAGAACAGGATGTACCGCACGCCGCGTAACCTCAAGAAACTGAACGTTATTGATGAAGGCTGGCGTCTGCTGGACTTCAAAAATCACAAGGTCGGTGAATTTATTGAGAAAGGCTACCGTACGGCCCGCCGTCATACCGGTGCCTATATCACCATCACACAGAACATCGTCGACTTTGACTCTGATAAGGCCTCCAGTGCTGCCCGCGCGGCATGGGGTAACTCCTCCTACAAAATTATCCTCAAACAGAGTGCGAAGGAGTTCGCGAAATACAACCAACTGTATCCGGACCAGTTCCTGCCACTGCAGCGCGACATGATTGGTAAGTTTGGTGCGGCCAAAGACCAGTGGTTCAGTTCCTTCCTGCTGCAGGTGGAAAACCATTCCTCCTGGCACCGTCTGTTTGTGGACCCGTTAAGCCGCGCCATGTACAGCTCTGACGGCCCGGATTTTGAGTTTGTGCAGCAGAAGCGTAAAGAGGGGCTGAGTATTCATGAGGCAGTGTGGCAGCTGGCGTGGAAGAAGTCAGGGCCGGAAATGGCTTCGCTGGAAGCCTGGCTGGAAGAACATGAGAAATACAGGAGTGTGGCATGAGTTCAATGCAGAAACCCGCCGACGTCACGGCAGAACGACGCAGCCACTGGTGGTGGACGGTGCCGGGATGCCTGGCAATGGTGTTACTGAACGCAGCCGTCAGTTACGGCATTGTCAGACTGAACGCACCGGTGACTGTCGCCTTCAACATGAAACAGACCGTGGATGCGTTTTTTGACAGCGCCAGTCAGAAACAACTGTCAGAAGCGCAGTCAAAAGCCCTTTCAGCGCGTTTTAACACGGCACTGGAAGCCAGCCTGCAGGCGTGGCAGCAGAAACACCACGCGGTCATTCTGGTGTCGCCTGCTGTGGTACAGGGGGCACCGGATATCACCCGGGAAATCCAGCAGGATATTGCCCGGCGAATGAGGGCGGAACCATGAGATGCCGGGGGCTGATTGCCCTGCTGATATGGGGGCAGAGTGTGGCCGCCGCCGATCTTGGTACCTGGGGCGATCTGTGGCCGGTAAAGGAGCCGGACATGCTGACGGTGATCATGCAGCGCCTGACGGCACTGGAGCAGTCCGGTGAGATGGGCCGGAAAATGGATGCCTTTAAGGAGCGGGTGATCCGCAACAGTCTGCGGCCCCCTGCCGTGCCCGGTATCGGACGCACGGAGAAATACGGCAGCCGGTTGTTTGACCCGTCCGTCAGACTGGCTGCGGATATCCGGGATAACGAAGGGCGGGTGTTTGCCCGTCAGGGTGAAGTGATGAATCCGCTGCAGTATGTTCCTTTTAACCAGACGCTGTATTTCATCAATGGCGATGATCCGGCGCAGGTGGCCTGGATGAAACGCCAGACGCCGCCCACACTGGAGAGCAAAATTATCCTCGTGCAGGGCAGTATCCCGGAGATGCAGAAGTCTCTGGACAGCCGTGTTTACTTTGACCAGAACGGTGTGCTCTGCCAGCGCCTCGGCATTGATCAGGTCCCGGCACGGGTGAGCGCCGTTCCCGGCGATCGCTTCCTGAAGGTGGAATTTATTCCGGCAGAGGAGGGCAGAAAATGAAGCGAAGGCTGTGGCTGCTGATGTTATTCCTTTTCGCCGGTCATGTCCCTGCGGCGTCTGCGGATTCTGCCTGTGAGGGGCGTTTTGTAAACCCGATCACAGATATCTGCTGGAGCTGTATTTTCCCGCTCTCGCTGGGCAGTATCAAAGTCAGTCAGGGTAAGGTCTCCGACACGGCGAACCCGTCGATGCCCATTCAGATTTGTCCGGCACCGCCGCCGCTGTTCAGGCGTATCGGGCTGGCCATTGGTTACTGGGAGCCGATGGCGTTGACGGACGTCACCCGGTTACCGGGATGCATGGTGAACCTGGGCTTCAGCCTGCCGGCTTTTGGTAAAACGGCACAGGGAACGGCGAAAAAGGATGAGAAGCAGGTAAATGGGGCGTTCTATCACGTTCACTGGTACAAATACCCGCTGACGTACTGGCTGAACATCATCACATCGCTGGGCTGTCTGGAAGGTGGTGACATGGATATCGCTTATCTTTCTGAAATCGACCCCACCTGGACGGACAGCAGCCTGACCACCATTCTCAATCCGGAAGCTGTCATCTTTGCCAATCCGATAGCACAGGGAGCCTGCGCAGCAGATGCGATTGCCAGCGCCTTTAATATGCCTCTCGATGTTCTGTTCTGGTGTGCCGGTTCGCAGGGAAGTATGTACCCGTTCAATGGCTGGGTGAGTAATGAGTCCAGTCCGTTGCAGTCCTCCCTGCTGGTCAGTGAACGCATGGCGTTCAAGCTGCACCGTCAGGGCATGATTATGGAAACCATCGGGAAAAATAACGCCGTCTGTAATGAATATCCGTCCCCAATCCTGCCCAAAGAACGCTGGCGTTACCAGATGGTGAATATGTATCCGGACAGCGGGCAGTGCCACCCGTTCGGGCGCAGCGTGACCCGCTGGGAAACCGGGAAAAATCCGCCCAACACAAAGAAAAACTTCGGCTACCTGATGTGGCGTAAACGTAACTGTGTCTTCCTGTGAGGTGAATGATGAAGCTGAGTATGAAATCTCTGGCAGCACTGCTGATGATGCTGAACGGGGCGGTTATGGCGTCAGAAAACGTGAACACTCCTGAAAACCGCCAGTTCCTGAAGCAGCAGGAAAATTTAAGCAGACAACTGCGTGAAAAACCTGACCATCAGCTGAAAGCCTGGGCGGAGAAACAGGTGCTGGAAAACCCCCTTCAGCGTTCAGATAACCATTTCCTGGATGAGCTGGTTCGTAAACAGCAGGCTTCGCAGGACGGGAAACCCCGGCAGGGTGCTCTGTATTTTGTGTCGTTTTCCATTCCCGAAGAGGGGCTGAAACGAATGCTGGGCGAAACCCGGCACTTCGGTATTCCGGCCACACTGCGGGGCATGGTGAACAATGACCTGAAGACCACCGCTGAAGCTGTGTTGTCCCTGGTGAAAGACGGCGCGACTGATGGTGTTCAGATCGACCCGACGCTGTTTTCACAGTACGGCATTCGCACTGTACCGGCACTGGTGGTGTTCTGCAGTCAGGGATACGACATCATCCGGGGAAACCTGCGGGTCGGCCAGGCGCTGGAGAAAGTGGCCGCCACGGGTGACTGCCGGCAGGTGGCTCATGATTTACTGGCAGGGAAAGGAGATTCCGGGAAATGAAACGTATTTTACCTCTGATACTGGCTCTGGTTGCCGGCATGGCACAGGCTGACAGCAACAGTGATTACCGGGCCGGTTCTGATTTTGCTCACCAGATCAAAGGGCAGGGAAGCAGCAGTATTCAGGGCTTTAAGCCACAGGAGAGTATCCCCGGCTATAACGCGAATCCGGACGAGACAAAATATTACGGTGGCGTGACTGCCGGCGGGGATGGCGGCCTGAAAAATGACGGCACCACGGAATGGGCGACCGGTGAAACCGGAAAAACCATTACAGAGTCATTCATGAACAAGCCGAAAGACATTCTTTCACCGGATGCACCGTTTATCCAGACCGGCAGGGATGTGGTGAACCGGGCTGACAGCATTGTGGGAAACACCGGGCAGCAGTGCAGTGCGCAGGAGATTAGCAGGAGTGAATACACGAATTACACCTGTGAGCGGGATTTACAGGTGGAGCAGTACTGCACACGAACTGCCCGTATGGAGCTGCAGGGGAGTACCACATGGGAAACCCGGACGCTGGAGTATGAAATGAGTCAGCTACCTGCACGTGAAGTGAATGGTCAGTATGTTGTCTCCATGACCTCTCCCGTTACCGGTGAAATTGTCGATGCGCATTACAGCTGGAGTCGTACTTACTTGCAGAAGAGTGTACCTATGACAATTACAGTACTGGGAACCCCACTGAGCTGGAATGCCAAATACTCAGCAGATGCCTCATTTACACCAGTACAGAAAACACTGACTGCCGGTGTGGCTTTTACGTCATCTCACCCCGTCCGGGTCGGGAATACAAAATTCAAACGTCATACGGCAATGAAGCTGCGTCTGGTTGTCAGGGTAAAAAAAGCCTCGTACACCCCGTATGTTGTCTGGTCTGAAAGCTGCCCGTTCAGCAAGGAGCTGGGGAAACTGACAAAAACAGAATGTACGGAGGCTGGCGGGAACAGGACGCTGGTGAAAGACGGTCAGTCATACAGCATGTACCAGAGCTGCTGGGCATACCGGGACACGTATGTCACGCAGTCAGCAGACAAGGGAACCTGTCAGACCTACACCGACAATCCTGCCTGTACCCTGGTGTCACACCAGTGTGCCTTTTACTCCGAAGAAGGTGCCTGTCTGCATGAATATGCCACGTACTCCTGTGAGTCAAAAACATCCGGGAAAGTGATGGTCTGTGGGGGAGACGTCTTCTGTCTCGATGGCGAATGCGATAAGGCTCAGAGCGGGCAGAGTAATGATTTTGCCGAAGCCGTTTCTCAGCTGGCGGCACTGGCCGCAGCAGGTAAGGATGTTGCGGCGCTGAACGGGGTGGATGTCCGTGCTTTCACCGGTCAGGCGAAATTTTGTAAGAAGGCTGCAGCCGGATACAGCAACTGCTGTAAGGACAGCGGCTGGGGACAGGATATCGGGCTGGCCAAATGCAGCAGTGATGAAAAGGCCCTGGCTAAAGCAAAATCAAACAAACTGACCGTCAGCGTCGGGGAGTTCTGTTCGAAGAAAGTGCTGGGTGTCTGTCTGGAGAAAAAACGCAGCTACTGTCAGTTTGATTCGAAGCTGGCGCAGATAGTCCAGCAGCAGGGGCGCAACGGTCAGTTGCGTATCAGTTTTGGTAGTGCGAAGCATCCTGACTGTCGGGGGATTACGGTTGATGAGCTGCAGAAAATTCAGTTCAACAGACTGGATTTCACTAACTTCTACGAAGACCTGATGAATAACCAGAAAATCCCGGACAGTGGCGTTCTGACGCAGAAAGTGAAAGAGCAGATTGCTGACCAGCTGAAACAGGCAGGACAGTAAGGTATGGGAAATAACCGGGGGAAATGATGAAAGTCATATTCACGTCGAACCGTTTTATTGATTTTCTTATCCGGCTTTTGATTACAGCGATTGTCATTTCTCCGGTAATTATCTGGTCGTGGGATACGGTAAAAGAAACCACGGCAGACGGGATGCTTGCCGCTGCTTTCGTTATCCTTTACTCCGGTGTGCTCCTGTTTATTCTGTATTTTTGTTTTTCTGCCCTGACTGACCTGCAGAAACCTGATGAAAGAAAAAGTGATGAAAGGAATGAAGATGAATAAAGCATTACTGCCACTGTTACTCTGCTGCTTTATTTTTCCGGCGTCAGGAAAAGATGCAGGCTGGCAGTGGTATAACGAGAAAATAAATCCGAAGGAAAAAGAAAATAAACCTGTACCTGCAGCCCCCCGTCAGGAACCGGATATTATGCAGAAACTGGCCGCACTGCAGACGGCAACAAAGCGGGCGCTGTACGAAGCCATTCTGTATCCCGGCGTGGATAATTTTGTGAAATATTTCCGGCTGCAAAATTACTGGGCTCAGCAGGCCGGGCTTTTCACCATGAGCGCCAGAAAGGCCATGCTGGCACATCCTGAACTGGACTATAACCTGCAGTACAGTCATTACAACGGCACGGTACGGAACCAGCTGGCAGCAGACCAGGCGCAGCAGCGACAGGCCATTGCGAAACTGGCTGAACACTACGGCATCATGTTTTTTTACCGGGGGCAGGACCCCATCGACGGGCAACTGGCGCAGGTCATTAATGGCTTCCGGGATACGTATGGTCTGAGTGTTATTCCCGTTTCCGTGGATGGCGTGATTAATCCGCTGTTGCCGGATTCCCGGACTGACCAGGGGCAGGCGCAGCGCCTCGGCGTGAAATATTTCCCGGCCATGATGCTGGTTGACCCGAAACAGGGCAGTGTTCGCCCGTTATCATACGGCTTTATTTCGCAGGACGACCTGGCAAAACAGTTCCTGAACGTTTCTGAAGATTTTAAACCCAATTTTTAATCGCGGATTTGATTTATGAGTGAAGATTATTTGAAAATGTTTACAGGTGTTGTTCTGTTAATATTTGTCATTATTGCCGGTTATTTCTTTTCTGAGCGTAATGACAGGAAAATGTTTCTCCTGAGCTCACTGGTTTTCCTTGTTGTTAATATCGCGTGTTTATATGTGCTTACCGCCAGTCTCTGGTTTCTGTGTGGTGCAATTATGAGTCAGGGCGCAGCACTGGTTGTTTCAATAGTTGCGGCCGCATTACCGGACGTTACGAGCTTCGACAGGTTCAGAAGAATATTTATCTGTATTATGTTCATCGGTATGGTCCGGAGTGATGTGGTTTTTTATAAGGGGGCTTATGACAGGCTAAGTCATATAAAACGGTCATAAAAACCATACAAAATAATGAGGTTGATTACTGAAGACCATATGATAAACCATACCGCAATCCAGTGGCTTCTGAATAGCTCACAAAAATAAATATAGATAATTGAAAATAACCATAATACAACGATGCCTGCTGCGATACTTAATAAACTTATTACAAGATAGTCAGGGAAAGCATTGACTGGTAATGAATGTGATGCTGCATATATCAGCGCAATAATTGCCGCATTTCCCAGTAACGACTCTCTTATTATGTTTCTGATTATTTCCAGTTTTTCTTTAAAAGATCGCTTTTCCATTTGTACCTCTGATTAATATCACACAAACGCGAATATTACAGACATGAATACTCTCATGTAAATAATAACCGGAGTTTAACATGATAAGTAAACGCAGATTCTCTTTACCCCGGCTTGATATTACGGGAATGTGGGTATTTTCCCTGGGTGTCTGGTTTCATATCGTCGCCCGTCTTGTTTACAGCAAACCCTGGATGGCTTTTTTTCTGGCGGAGCTGATTGCGGCCATTCTCGTACTGTTCGGCGCATACCAGGTGCTGGATGCATGGATTGCCCGTGTCAGCCGGGAAGAGCGTGAGGCACTGGAAGCCAGGCAACAGGCCATGATGGAAGGGCAGCAGGAGGGCGGACATGTCTCTCACTAAATCACTGCTGTTCACCCTGTTGCTGAGCGCCGCTGCTGTGCAGGCCTCCACCCGGGATGAAATAGAGCGACTCTGGAATCCGCAGGGTATGGCTACGCAGCCTGCACAACCGGCAGCAGGCACGTCAGCCAGGACAGCAAAGCCGGCTCCCCGCTGGTTCCGCCTCAGTAATGGCAGGCAGGTTAACCTGGCCGACTGGAAGGTGGTGCTGTTTATGCAGGGGCATTGCCCTTACTGTCACCAGTTTGACCCGGTACTGAAACAGCTGGCACAGCAGTACGGCTTTTCCGTTTTTTCCTACACCCTGGATGGTCAGGGGGATACGGCCTTTCCTGAAGCATTACCGGTGCCACCGGACGTGATGCAGACCTTCTTCCCGAATATCCCGGTGGCCACACCGACCACCTTCCTGGTCAACGTCAACACGCTTGAGGCATTACCGCTTTTACAGGGGGCAACGGATGCCGCCGGTTTTATGGCGCGGGTGGATACCGTTTTGCAGATGTACGGAGGAAAAAAAAGGTGCGAAATAAGCAGGTGGTGTTACTCATTGCCGGAATATCCGGCATCGTGACGGGAATAATCGTCAGCCTGAATATCCCCTTTATCCGTCAGGGGCTTTTTTATCCCGCCAGCCCTGTAGAAATTGTCGTTTCGCTGAGTCTTACCTTTTCTGTTTCTGTTGTGTTTTTTGTGGGGGCAATTGTGGGATGGATTTCGGTGTCTGAAATATATTACAGCCGCATGACCGGTCTGAATGAATCATCGGAAATATCAGAGGGAACTTATAATGAGAGAAAATAAAAGTAATCCTGAACTCAAATTCAGAAGTACAGAACGAGATTATAAATACATTTCCAGAATTACTGGCAGGTATGCTGGATTGTCTCTGGTATTCCTGACTGCCGGAATTGTTTTATGGATAGTTATGGATATTATTTTTGATGCCTGTATTGATTCGTGGAAAGCGGACCCGGAATTAAATAATTCGAGTTATATGTGGAATATCCTGATATATGCCATTCCGTATACGTTATATGCGCTTGCAGCCGGGTTTCTTGTTACATTTTTTTCTGTCCCCAATGTACGAATTAATATACGGAAATATCGAGATATTCCTGCTGAAATGTCGTATGCACCGGGAGAACACATTAAGGGAGGGCAAGAATGATGCCACGCATTAAACCTCTTCTGGTTCTTTGTGCCGCCTTACTGACGGTGACGCCTGCAGCGTCAGCGGATGTGAACAGCGACATGAATCAGTTCTTTAATAAGCTGGGATTTGCTTCCAATACCACACAGCCGGGCGTCTGGCAGGGGCAGGCCGCCGGCTATGCTTACGGTGGCTCCCTGTATGCCCGTACTCAGGTCAAAAATGTTCAGCTAATTTCCATGACGCTGCCGGATATCAATGCTGGATGTGGCGGCATCGACGCCTATCTCGGCTCGTTCAGTTTTATTAATGGTGAGCAGTTGCAGCGTTTTGTTAAGCAGATTATGAGCAATGCTGCCGGTTACTTTTTTGACCTTGCCCTGCAGACAACGGTGCCGGAAATAAAAACCGCAAAAGACTTCCTGCAGAAAATGGCAAGCGACATTAACAGTATGAACCTCAGTTCCTGCCAGGCTGCACAGGGGATTATCGGCGGGCTTTTCCCCCGGACGCAGGTGTCCCAGCAAAAAGTCTGTCAGGACATTGCCGGTGAGAGCAATATTTTTGCTGACTGGGCGGCTTCCCGGCAGGGATGTACCGTTGGCGGGAAATCTGACAGCGTCAGGGATAAAGCCAGCGACAAGGATAAGGAGCGGGTGACCAAAAACATCAACATCATGTGGAATGCGCTTTCCAAAAACAGAATGTTTGACGGCAACAAAGAGCTGAAAGAGTTTGTGATGACGCTGACCGGCTCACTGGTGTTTGGTCCCAACGGCGAAATCACACCGCTGTCAGCCAGAACCACTGACCGTTCAATTATCCGGGCCATGATGGAAGGCGGCACAGCAAAAATTTCTCACTGCAACGATTCTGATAAATGCCTGAAAGTGGTGGCAGACACACCGGTGACCATCAGCCGGGATAATGCACTGAAGTCTCAGATTACTAAACTTCTGGCCAGCATTCAGAACAAGGCTGTCAGTGACACGCCTCTGGATGACAAGGAAAAAGGCTTTATTTCCAGTACCACCATCCCCGTCTTCAAATACCTGGTTGACCCGCAGATGCTCGGTGTTTCCAACAGTATGATTTACCAGCTGACGGACTATATCGGTTACGACATCCTGCTGCAGTACATTCAGGAGCTGATACAGCAGGCACGGGCGATGGTGGCCACGGGAAATTATGACGAAGCGGTTATCGGGCATATTAACGACAACATGAATGATGCCACCCGGCAGATTGCGGCGTTTCAGTCACAGGTGCAGGTACAGCAGGATGCGCTGCTGGTTGTCGATCGTCAGATGAGCTACATGCGTCAGCAGCTTTCCGCCCGCATGCTCAGTCGTTACCAGAACAACTATCACTTCGGAGGGAGCACGCTGTGAATGAAGTTTATGTGATTGCCGGTGGTGAGTGGTTGCGGAATAACCTGAACGCCATTGCCGCCTTTATGGGAACCTGGACGTGGGATTCCATTGAAAAAATTGCGCTCACATTGTCTGTTCTCGCGGTGGCCGTAATGTGGGTACAGCGGCACAACGTGATGGATTTGCTGGGCTGGGTGGCCGTGTTTGTGCTTATCAGCCTGCTGGTTAATGTCCGCACATCGGTGCAGATTATTGATAACAGTGACCTGGTCAAAGTTCACCGGGTGGATAATGTGCCGGTCGGTCTGGCGATGCCACTTTCACTGACGACCCGTATCGGGCATGCAATGGTGGCCAGTTACGAGATGATCTTCACGCAACCGGACAGCGTCACCTACAGCAAAACGGGGATGCTGTTCGGGGCGAATCTGATTGTGAAAAGCACCGATTTCCTGTCCCGGAATCCGGAAATCATCAATCTGTTCCAGGACTACGTCCAGAACTGCGTGCTGGGTGATATTTACCTGAATCATAAATACACGCTGGAAGACCTGATGGCCTCCGCTGACCCCTACACGCTGATTTTTTCCCGCCCCAGCCCGCTACGGGGCGTTTATGACAACAATAATAATTTCATAACTTGTAAGGATGCGTCGGTCACGCTGAAAGACAGGCTGAATCTCGATACAAAGACGGGAGGCAAGACCTAGCATTATTATGTGCAGCAGATATTTGGCGGCAGACCGGACCCGGACCTGTTATTCAGACAACTGGTCAGTGACAGTTACAGTTATTTCTACGGCTCCAGTCAGTCTGCCAGCCAGATTATGCGCCAGAACGTCACCATGAATGCCCTGAAAGAGGGTATCACCAGTAATGCAGCCCGTAACGGTGACACCGCCAGCCTGGTAAGTCTGGCCACCACGTCATCGATGGAGAAACAACGTCTGGCACATGTCTCCATTGGTCATGTAACTATGCGAAACCTGCCGATGGTCCAGACTATCCTGACGGGGATTGCCATTGGTATATTCCCGCTCCTGATACTGGCGGCTGTCTTTAACAAGCTGACATTGTCTGTATTAAAGGGGTATGTGTTTGCCCTGATGTGGCTGCAGACCTGGCCGTTGTTGTATGCCATTCTGAACAGTGCCATGACATTCTATGCGAAACAGAATGGTGCGCCGGTCGTGTTGTCTGAACTCTCTCAGATACAGCTGAAATACTCTGACCTGGCCTCCACTGCCGGGTATCTTTCAGCCATGATCCCCCCGTTGTCATGGATGATGGTAAAAGGCCTTGGCGCAGGTTTTTCCAGCGTGTACAGCCACTTCGCCTCTTCATCTATCAGTCCAACGGCCAGTGCAGCAGGCAGTGTGGTTGACGGTAATTACTCCTACGGCAACATGCAGACGGAAAACGTGAACGGCTTCAGCTGGAGCACCAACAGCACCACGTCGTTTGGTCAGATGATGTACCAGACCGGCAGTGGCGCAACCGCCACACAGACCCGTGACGGTAATATGGTGATGGATGCAAGCGGAGCGATGTCCCGGTTACCGGTCGGTATCAATGCAACGCGTCAGATTGCAGCGGCACAACAGGAAATGGCCCGGGAGGCGTCGAACAGAGCCGAAAGTGCCCTGCATGGTTTCAGCAGCAGTATTGCCAGTGCCTGGAACACACTCAGTCAGTTTGGCTCTAACCGGGGGAGCAGTGACTCTGTCACTGGTGGTGCTGACAGCACGATGAGTGCTCAGGACTCCATGATGGCCAGCCGTATGCGCAGTGCAGTGGAAAGCTATGCGAAGGCGCATAATATCAGTAATGAGCAGGCGACGAGAGAACTGGCCTCGAGAAGTACAAATGCGTCGCTTGGCCTTTACGGTGATGCTTATGCTAAAGGGCATTTAGGCATAAGTGTATTGGGTAACGGTGGAGGGGTTGGTCTCCAGGCCGGAGCTAAGGCAAGCATTGATGGCAGTGATCTTGACTCACATGAAGCCAGTAGTGGTTCACGGGCCAGCCATGATGCTCGTCATGATATCGATGCCAGAGCTACACAAGACTTTAAAGAAGCCAGCGATTACTTTACCAGCCGCAAAGTCAGTGAATCCGGCAGCCATACTGACAATAATGCTGATTCCCGTGTGGATCAGTTGTCTGCAGCCCTGAATTCAGCGAAACAGAGTTACGACCAGTACACGACGAATATGACCCGCAGCCATGAATATGCTGAAATGGCATCCCGTACTGAGAGTATGAGTGGGCAGATGAGTGAAGATCTGTCGCAACAGTTTGCACAGTATGTGATGAAAAACGCACCGCAGGATGTTGAAGCTATTCTGACAAATACCAGTTCGCCGGAGATTGCAGAACGCCGTCGGGCTATGGCGTGGTCTTTTGTGCAGGAACAGGTACAGCCTGGTGTTGATAACACCTGGCGTGAATCCCGTAGAGATATAGGTAAAGGAATGGAGAGCGTACCTTCGGGTGGTGGCAGCCAGGATATTATTGCTGATCATCAGGGACATCAGGCCATTATTGAGCAAAGAACGCAGGACAGTAATATCCGTAATGATGTAAAACATCAGGTTGATAATATGGTCACAGAATATCGAGGTAATATCGGAGATACTCAGAACAGCATCCGAGGCGAGGAAAATATTGTAAAAGGGCAGTATTCTGAACTACAAAATCATCATAAAACAGAAGCATTAACTCAGAATAATAAATATAATGAAGAAAAGCTGGCTCAGGAAAGAATACCTGGTGCTGATAGTCCGAAAGAGCTTTTAGAGAAAGCAAAGAGTTACCAGCATAAAGAATAATCATAACATGTTGGGTAGGGTATGGAGAGACCATGATTACACAACAAATTATCAGTAGTGAGTTGGAAGTTTTAAAGAAACATATTGACTCAGGAGATATTAGAATTCCGTCACTATGGCAGGGATTAAAACCCGGGCTTATCATCATGGGGTGGATGATTTTTTGTCCCTTGCTAATGTCATTTCTAATAACACAAAAGAAAAGTGAAACACTCACTGCTGTGTTAGCCGGAGGATGGCTTGGACTTATTATTCTGTTTATTGTGGCAAGGATTAGAATGTTATATTTCTCTCTGCCGGAAGAATTCCTAAAGACATCATCCGTAATGAGGGTTATATCATCAAAACTTAAAGTGTATTTCATTGTGTATATGGGAGTTATATTTTTATGGTCTTTTTTAGGTGGAGGGATTATATACGGTTTTGGCGCAATTTTAGTGACGGTTATTATGGCGTTCTTGATTCAATTAGATATCGGTAGATATCAATTTGTTGGTGTTATTGATGCAATCAATAGTTACGTCAAAAACAAGAAGTTATCAAGAGTAAAATAAAAGATATTAGAGAGTAAATATATGATGAAAACAAAAAAACTAATGATGGTTGCACTGGTCAGTTCCACTCTGGCCCTTTCAGGGTGTGGTGCGATGAGCACAGCAATCAAGAAGCGTAACCTTGAGGTGAAGACTCAGATGAGTGAGACCATCTGGCTTGAACCCGCCAGCGAACGCACGGTATTTCTGCAGATCAAAAACACGTCTGATAAAGACATGAGTGGGCTGCAGGGCAAAATTGCTGATGCTGTGAAAGCAAAAGGGTATCAGGTGGTGACTTCTCCGGATAAAGCCTACTACTGGATTCAGGCGAATGTGCTGAAGGCCGATAAGATGGATCTGCGGGAGTCTCAGGGATGGCTGAACCGTGGTTATGAAGGCGCAGCAGTTGGTGCAGCGTTAGGTGCCGGTATCACCGGATATAATTCCAATTCTGCCGGTGCCACACTCGGTGTGGGCCTTGCTGCCGGTCTGGTGGGTATGGCTGCAGATGCGATGGTGGAAGATGTGAACTATACCATGATCACGGATGTGCAGATTGCAGAGCGTACTAAGGCAACGGTGACAACGGATAATGTTGCCGCCCTGCGTCAGGGCACATCAGGTGCGAAAATTCAGACCAGTACAGAAACAGGTAACCAGCATAAATACCAGACCCGTGTGGTCTCAAATGCGAACAAGGTTAACCTGAAATTTGAAGAGGCGAAGCCTGTTCTCGAAGACCAGCTGGCCAAATCAATCGCAAATATTCTCTGATTATCTTCCGGAGGCTGGTCTGACCGGCCTCCTGACTGACGCCTCGCTTTGCTCGTTGTCCAACCCCGGAAAGAAATAAAATAAATTTTATTTCTCCCCGGCGTTTCCGAAATAAATATGAAAACACTGAGCGGTTGTGCAAATTCTTTGTGCGACCGTGAAGTGTTGCCGGCGAAGCCGGAATTTAACGGTTATTAATCTTTTCATCATTAATAATCAGTCCGACTGACTTTTTTTCTTCGGAATATCATCATGAGTTTTAACGCAAAGGATATGACCCAGGGCGGTCAGATTGCGTCCATGCGTATCCGCATGTTCAGCCAGATCGCCAATATCATGCTTTACTGCCTGTTTATTTTTTTCTGGATACTCGTTGGTCTGGTTTTATGGATAAAAATAAGCTGGCAGACGTTTGTGAACGGCTGTATTTACTGGTGGTGTACCACGCTGGAAGGCATGCGGGATTTAATCAAATCCCAGCCGGTCTATGAGATCCAGTATTACGGTAAAACCTTCCGCATGAACGCTGCTCAGGTACTGCATGACAAATATATGATCTGGTGCAGTGAGCAGTTATGGTCCGCCTTCGTGCTGGCTGCTGTTGTGGCACTGGTTATTTGCCTGATTACCTTCTTTGTTGTCTCCTGGATTCTGGGGCGTCAGGGTAAACAACAGAGCGAAAATGAAGTCACAGGTGGTCGTCAGCTGACAGACAATCCGAAAGACGTTGCCCGGATGCTGAAAAAAGACGGCAAGGACTCCGATATCCGGATTGGAGACCTGCCGATTATCCGGGATTCCGAAATCCAGAACTTCTGTCTGCACGGCACGGTCGGGGCCGGTAAGTCGGAAGTTATCCGTCGTCTGGCCAACTACGCCCGTCAACGCGGTGATATGGTGGTGATTTATGACCGTTCGGGGGAATTTGTTAAAAGTTACTATGATCCCTCCATCGATAAAATCCTGAATCCGCTGGATGCCCGCTGTGCCGCCTGGGATTTGTGGAAGGAGTGCCTGACACAGCCGGATTTTGATAATACCGCAAATACTCTGATCCCGATGGGTACAAAAGAGGACCCGTTCTGGCAGGGGTCAGGACGTACCATTTTTGCGGAAGCGGCGTATCTGATGCGTAATGACCCCAACCGCAGCTACAGCAAACTGGTGGACACACTGCTTTCCATCAAAATTGAAAAACTGCGTACCTACCTGCGTAATTCACCGGCGGCCAACCTGGTGGAAGAGAAAATTGAGAAAACGGCGATTTCCATCCGTGCTGTGCTGACCAACTACGTGAAAGCCATCCGTTACCTGCAGGGGATTGAGCATAACGGTGAGCCTTTTACCATCCGTGACTGGATGCGTGGTGTCCGGGAAGATCAGAAAAACGGCTGGCTGTTTATTTCGTCGAATGCCGACACCCATGCCTCCCTGAAGCCGGTGATCTCCATGTGGCTGTCCATTGCCATTCGTGGTCTGCTGGCAATGGGAGAAAACCGTAACCGTCGTGTGTGGTTTTTCTGTGATGAGTTACCCACGTTACACAAACTGCCGGACCTGGTGGAGATCCTGCCGGAAGCCCGTAAGTTCGGTGGCTGTTATGTGTTTGGTATCCAGTCCTATGCCCAGCTGGAAGATATCTACGGTGAGAAAGCGGCTGCCTCGCTGTTTGACGTCATGAACACCCGTGCCTTTTTCCGTTCTCCCAGCCATAAGATTGCAGAGTTCGCTGCCGGTGAAATTGGTGAGAAAGAGCACCTGAAAGCCAGCGAGCAGTATTCCTACGGTGCTGATCCGGTACGTGACGGGGTATCGACCGGTAAGGATATGGAGCGCCAGACGCTGGTCAGTTATTCCGACATTCAGTCTCTGCCGGATCTGACCTGTTATGTCACCCTGCCCGGACCGTATCCGGCAGTAAAACTCTCTCTGAAATATCAGACACGACCGAAGGTCGCTCCGGAGTTTATTCCGCGTGACATCAATCCGGAAATGGAGAACCGTCTGAGTGCCGTACTTGCCGCAAGGGAAGCAGAAGGTCGTCAGATGGCCAGCCTCTTCGAACCGGATGTCCCGGAGGTTGTTTCCGGAGAAGACGTGACTCAGGCTGAACAGCCGCAACAGCCGGTGTCTCCTGCCATCAACGATAAGAAGTCAGATTCAGGTGTGAATGTTCCGGCAGGGGGGATCGAGCAGGAGCTGAAAATGAAACCGGAAGAAGAGATGGAACAGCAACTGCCACCCGGGATCAGTGAATCCGGTGAAGTGGTGGATATGGCCGCTTATGAGGCATGGCAACAGGAAAATCATCCGGACATCCAGCAGCAGATGCAGCGTCGTGAAGAGGTGAACATTAATGTGCACCGGGAGCGCGGGGAGGATGTTGAGCCGGGAGATGATTTCTGATGAACAGGTCAACTCCAGTCTTCAATTCTCAGGCCGCCCACACGTTCAAATTCCCGGGTGTTATTAGTCACAATAATCAGTCCCCGACTGCGGGCATGACCTGCGATCATTTGATCAAATGGCCCGACAGGGCGTCCCTGAAGGGCAAGTTCTGCTCTTATCTGGCCGGTGTGTGTGGCAGCAGCAGCGTCGTAATCCAGAACGTCAATGCGGGAAACAAATCCCTCGATCACAGCGAGATTACGTTCAGGCATCTGGCTTTTTTCTGCACCATATATCACCTCCATCAGAGTGACCGAACTGATGCACATTCTCCCCTGGTTCAGGTTAAAACGTTCCCTGACACTGGCGGGTTTGTTCTTTATCGTAAAAATGCAGATGTTGGTATCGAGCATAAACTTCAGCATCAGAATGACTCCCTTTCCTGCATACCAGGCTGTTCCCTGTTATCCATAAAATCAGCGCTGACACTGTTTCCGTCGAACCATTCGTCCCATGTCTCTCCGGCAGGCGTAATGATTCGGGTTCGTCCGACAGCAATCACTTCAACGCGTTTTACGTTTTCCGGCAATGCAACCGCTTTTGGCAGTCTGACCGCCTGGCTGCGGTTGCTGAGAAATACGGTGGTTTCCATTATTTGCCTCCTTATGTGGATATGTCTTGTGTATATCCATTGTGGGATTGATGCCGGGATATGTCAAAGGGATATACGTTTATGATGAGTATTGCTCAGGTCAGATCGGCCGGAAGTGCCGGGAACTATTATACCGACAAGGATAATTACTATGTGCTGGGCAGCATGGGAGAACGCTGGGCCGGCAGGGGGGCTGAACAGCTGGGGCTGCAGGGCAGTGTCGATAAGGATGTTTTTACCCGTCTTCTGGAGGGCAGGCTGCCGGACGGAGCGGATCTAAGCCGCATGCAGGATGGCAGTAACAGGCATCGTCCCGGCTACGATCTGACCTTCTCCGCCCCCAAAAGTGTCTCCATGATGGCCATGTTAGGTGGCGATAAGCGCCTGATTGATGCACATAATCAGGCCGTGGATTTTGCTGTCCGTCAGGTGGAGGCGCTGGCCTCCACACGGGTGATGACGGACGGACAGTCAGAAACGGTGCTGACCGGTAATCTGGTGATGGCACTGTTTAACCACGACACCAGTCGCGATCAGGAACCACAGTTACACACGCATGCGGTGGTGGCTAATGTCACGCAGCATAATGGCGAATGGAAGACACTGAGCAGTGACAAAGTGGGGAAAACGGGGTTCATTGAGAATGTGTACGCTAATCAGATTGCCTTTGGCAGGCTCTACCGGGAAAAACTGAAAGAGCAGGTTGAGGCGCTGGGCTATGAAACTGAAGTGGTTGGTAAGCACGGTATGTGGGAAATGCCGGGTGTACCGGTGGAGGCCTTTTCCGGACGCTCACAGACTATCCGGGAGGCCGTCGGGGAAGACGCCTCGCTGAAATCCCGGGATGTGGCGGCGCTGGATACGCGTAAATCCAAACAGCATGTCGATCCGGAGATCAAAATGGTCGAGTGGATGCAGACGCTGAAGGAAACCGGGTTCGACATCCGGGCATATCGTGACGCGGCGGATCAGCGTGCGGATCTCCGCACGCTGACGCCCGGGCCTGCTTCACAGGACGGGCCGGATGTGCAGCAGGCGGTGACACAGGCGATTGCCGGATTAAGTGAACGAAAAGTGCAGTTCACGTACACGGACGTACTGGCCAGAACGGTCGGCATACTGCCGCCGGAAAATGGTGTGATTGAACGGGCACGCGCCGGTATCGATGAGGCCATCAGCCGTGAGCAGCTTATCCCCCTCGACCGTGAGAAGGGGCTGTTCACGTCCGGGATTCATGTGCTCGATGAGCTGTCAGTCCGGGCACTCAGTCGTGACATCATGAAACAGAACCGAGTGACCGTACATCCGGAGAAAAGTGTTCCCCGGACGGCCGGTTACAGCGATGCCGTCAGCGTGCTGGCACAGGATCGCCCGTCGCTGGCCATTGTGTCCGGGCAGGGCGGTGCAGCCGGGCAGCGTGAGCGGGTGGCTGAACTGGTCATGATGGCCCGGGAGCAGGGGCGGGAGGTGCAGATTATCGCTGCTGACCGTCGCTCGCAGATGAACATGAAGCAGGATGAGCGTCTGTCCGGTGAGCTGATAACCGGGCGGCGTCAGCTGCTGGAGGGCATGACCTTCACGCCGGGCAGTACCGTTATCGTCGACCAGGGCGAAAAACTCTCCCTGAAAGAGACGTTAACTCTGCTGGACGGTGCCGCACGGCATAACGTACAGGTCCTGATAATCGACAGCGGGCAGCGGACCGGTACCGGCAGTGCGCTGATGGCCATGAAGGATGCCGGAGTGAACACATATCGCTGGCAGGGGGGAGAACAGCGACCGGCAACCATCATCAGTGAACCGGACCGTAATGTCCGCTATGCCCGGCTGGCCGGAGATTTTGCGGTCAGCGTGAAAGCCGGAGAAGAGAGCGTGGCGCAGGTCAGTGGAGTACGGGAACAGGCCATGCTGACTCAGACCATTCGCAGTGAGCTGAAAACACAGGGCGTACTCGGACATCCGGAGGTGACCATGACCGCGCTGTCACCGGTCTGGCTGGACAGCCGGAGTCGTTATCTGCGGGATATGTACCGCCCGGGGATGGTGATGGAGCAGTGGAACCCGGAGACACGCAGTCATGACCGCTATGTGATAGACCGGGTGACGGCGCAGAGTCACAGCCTGACCCTGCGGGATGCGCAGGGCGAAACGCAGGTGGTGCGTATTTCTTCTCTGGACAGCAGCTGGTCGCTGTTCCGGCCGGAAAAAATGCCGGTGGCAGACGGCGAGCGTCTGAGGGTGACAGGGAAAATTCCCGGACTCCGCGTCTCCGGCGGTGACCGCCTGCAGGTGTCGTCCGTCAGTGAGGACGCGATGACGGTTGTTGTGCCGGGACGGGCTGAACCGGCCACCCTGCCTGTGAGCGATTCACCGTTCACGGCACTGAAGCTGGAGAACGGCTGGGTGGAAACGCCCGGGCATTCCGTCAGCGACAGTGCGACGGTTTTTGCCTCCGTCACACAGATGGCAATGGACAATGCCACCCTGAACGGTCTGGCCCGCAGTGGTCGTGATGTCCGGCTGTATTCCTCACTGGATGAAACCCGTACTGCGGAAAAACTTGCCCGCCATCCGTCCTTTACGGTGGTTTCTGAGCAGATAAAGACGCGGGCCGGTGAGACATCGCTGGAAACGGCTATCAGTCATCAGAAGTCCGCACTTCACACGCCGGCACAGCAGGCCATTCATCTTGCCCTTCCGGTGGTGGAAAGTAAAAAACTGGCCTTCAGCATGGTGGACCTGCTGACAGAGGCAAAGTCGTTTGCTGCAGAAGGAACCGGTTTTACTGAACTGGGAGGGGAAATCAATGCGCAGATAAAACGGGGTGATTTACTGTATGTGGATGTGGCAAAAGGCTATGGCACAGGTCTGCTGGTTTCCCGTGCGTCGTATGAGGCAGAAAAGAGCATTCTTCGCCATATTCTCGAAGGTAAGGAGGCAGTCATGCCGCTGATGGAGAGAGTACCTGGCGAACTCATGGAGAAACTGACATCAGGACAGCGTGCCGCCACCCGCATGATACTGGAAACGTCCGACCGTTTCACGGTGGTACAGGGCTATGCCGGTGTGGGTAAGACCACACAGTTCCGGGCGGTGATGTCAGCCGTGAACATGCTGCCGGAGAGTGAGCGTCCCCGAGTCGTGGGGCTGGGTCCCACACACCGTGCGGTCGGGGAGATGCGCAGCGCCGGCGTGGATGCGCAGACACTGGCGTCCTTTCTGCATGACACGCAGCTGCAGCAGCGCAGCGGAGAAACGCCGGATTTCAGCAACACGCTGTTCCTGCTCGATGAGAGCTCAATGGTGGGCAATACCGACATGGCACGGGCATACGCCCTGATTGCGGCCGGTGGCGGTAGGGCGGTGGCCAGTGGTGACACGGACCAGCTGCAGGCCATCGCGCCCGGTCAGCCTTTCCGTCTCCAGCAGACGCGCAGTGCTGCCGATGTGGCCATCATGAAGGAGATTGTGCGTCAGACGCCGGAACTGCGGGAGGCGGTATACAGCCTGATTAACCGGGATGTGGAAAGGGCACTGTCCGGGCTTGAGAGTGTGAAACCGTCTCAGGTGCCACGTCAGGAGGGCGCATGGGCACCGGAGCACTCCGTGACGGAGTTCAGTCACAGCCAGGAAGCGAAACTGGCAGAAGCGCAGCAGAAGGCGATGCTGAAAGGCGAGGCTTTTCCGGATGTCCCCATGACACTGTATGAAGCCATTGTCCGCGACTATACCGGCAGAACACCGGAAGCACGGGAGCAGACGCTGATTGTCACGCACCTGAATGAGGACCGGCGCGTACTGAACAGCATGATTCATGATGTACGGGAAAAGGCCGGTGAGCTGGGGAAAGAGCAGGTCATGGTGCCTGTCCTGAACACAGCGAATATACGTGACGGGGAGCTGCGTCGTCTCTCCACCTGGGAGACACATCGGGACGCACTTGTCCTGGTGGATAATGTGTATCACCGGATTGCCGGTATCAGTAAGGATGACGGGCTGATAACCCTGCAGGATGCGGAAGGTAACACGCGGCTGATTTCTCCCCGGGAGGCGGTGGCTGCAGGTGTCACACTGTACACCCCGGACACCATCAGGGTGGGGACCGGTGACCGGATGCGCTTCACGAAGAGTGACCGGGAGCGCGGTTATGTGGCCAACAGCGTCTGGACGGTGACAGCAGTTTCCGGTGACAGTGTCACGCTGTCGGACGGACAGCAGACCCGGGAGATTCGCCCCGGCCAGGAGCAGGCAGAGCAACATATTGACCTGGCCTATGCCATCACCGCTCACGGTGCGCAGGGGGCAAGTGAAACCTTTGCCATTGCGCTTGAAGGAACGGAAGGTAACCGGAAACTGATGGCCGGCTTTGAGTCAGCCTACGTGGCCCTGTCGCGTATGAAGCAGCATGTGCAGGTGTACACCGATAACCGTCAGGGCTGGACGGATGCCATTAACAATGCCGTACAGAAAGGAACGGCCCACGATGTATTTGAGCCGAAACCGGACCGGGAGGTCATGAATGCAGAGCGGCTGTTCAGTACGGCGCGGGAACTGCGGGACGTGGCGGCAGGGCGTGCTGTTCTCCGTCAGGCGGGGCTGGCCGGGGGAGACAGTCCGGCACGGTTTATTGCACCGGGGCGCAAATATCCGCAGCCGTATGTGGCACTGCCGGCGTTTGACCGTAACGGCAAGTCAGCAGGTATCTGGCTGAACCCACTGACCACGGATGACGGAAACGGGCTGCGGGGATTCAGTGGTGAAGGACGGGTGAAAGGCAGCGGGGATGCGCAGTTCGTGGCCCTGCAGGGCAGCCGTAACGGAGAGAGCCTGCTGGCTGATAATATGCAGGATGGTGTCCGGATTGCCCGTGATAATCCTGACAGCGGTGTGGTGGTGAGAATCGCCGGTGAAGGTCGTCCGTGGAATCCCGGTGCCATCACCGGTGGTCGCGTGTGGGGGGATATCCCGGACAACAGTGTCCAGCCGGGAGCCGGAAATGGCGAACCGGTCACGGCAGAGGTGCTGGCACAGCGGCAGGCTGAAGAGGCCATCCGTCGTGAAACGGAACGCCGCGCAGATGAAATTGTCCGTAAAATGGCAGAGAACAAACCTGACCTGCCGGATGGCAAAACAGAGCAGGCTGTCAGGGAGATTGCCGGGCAGGAGCGTGACCGGGCTGCCATAACTGAACGGGAAGCCGCGCTGCCGGAGGGTGTACTGCGTGAACCTCAACGGGTGCGGGAAGCTGTCAGGGAAATTGCCCGGGAAAATCTGCTGCAGGAGCGACTTCAGCAGATGGAGCGGGATATGGTCCGCGACCTGCAGAAAGAGAAAACCCTGGGTGGAGACTGATACAGGAAGACAAACGCTGATGACAACGGATAACACGAACACGACACGTAACGATTCACTGGTTGCCCGGACCGATACCTGGTTGCAGTCGTTGCTGGTCTGGTCACCCGGACAGCGGGATATCATCAAAACGGTGGCACTGGTGCTGATGGTTCTGGACCATGCAAACCGTATTCTGCATCTGGACCAGTCGTGGATGTTTCTGGCCGGGCGCGGGGCCTTTCCGCTGTTTGCCCTGGTGTGGGGGCTGAATCTGTCCCGTCATGCGCATATCCGGCAACTGGCCATTAACCGGCTGTGGGGATGGGCAGTTTTTTCCCAGTTCTGGTATTACTTTGCCGGCTTTCCCTGGTATGAGGGGAATATCCTGTTTGCCTTTGCAGTGGCGGCACAGGTGCTGACATGGTGTGAAACGCGCAGTGGGTGGCGTACTGCAGCGGCCATTCTCATGATGGCACTGTGGGGGCCTTTGTCCGGCACCAGTTACGGCATTGCCGGGCTGCTGATGCTGGCTGTCAGCCACCGGCTGTACCGTGCGGAAGACAGAATGGAACGTCTGGTGCTTGTCGCTTGCCTGCTGGCTGTGATTCCGGCGCTTAACCTTGCCACCAGTGATGCCGCGGCGGTGGCCGGCCTTGTGATGACGGTGCTGACCGTTGGTCTGGTGTCCTGTGCAGGGAAATCATTACCCCGTTTCTGGCCCGGAGATTTTTTCCCGACGTTCTATGCCTGTCATCTGGCTGTGCTGGGCGTTCTGGCGCTGTAACGGGTGTGGTATCTTTGGCCGCAAGAGGATGATTCGTCAGAGGCAGAACACAGCATGACAGAGCAGAAGCGACCGGTACTGACACTGAAGCGGAAAACAGAAGGGGGGACGCCTGTCCGCAGCCGGAAAACCATCATCAATGTCACCACGCCACCAAAATGGAAGGTGAAAAAGCAGAAGCTGGCCGAGAAAGCAGCCCGGGAAGCAGAGCTGGCGGCAAAAAAAGCGCAGGCCAGACAAGCGCTGTCCATTTATCTGAACCTGCCCACGCTGGATGAGGCTGTGAACACCCTGAAGCCCTGGTGGCCGGGATTATTTGACGGTGACACGCCCCGGCTTCTGGCCTGCGGTATCCGGGACGTGTTACTGGAAGACGTGGCGCAGCGGAATATCCCGCTCTCGCATAAAAAACTGCGCCGGGCGCTGAAGGCCATCACCCGTTCAGAAAGCTATCTGTGTGCCATGAAAGCCGGTGCCTGCCGGTATGACACGGAAGGGTATGTAACGGAGCATATTTCTCAGGAAGAGGAAGCGTATGCGGCAGAGCGTCTGGCGAAAATTCGCCGTCAGAACCGGATAAAGGCAGAACTTCAGGCCGTACTTAATGAGAAATAAAAAAAGCCTCCCCGAAGAACTTCAGGAGGCTGAAACAATAAGGCTTAAAAGGAAATAACTTCCATGCCCGAAAGGAAATCGGTCCACTGAATTATTTACCACAATAATACTGACAACTAAAAGGGAGGGGCAGAAAAATGAATGGATTCAGAAACAGTTCACGGAACGGTCAGGTCTGGCGCTGGCAGCGTGCCGGAAGCCGGGCCGTTATTCTGGAGGTCAGTGGACGCTGGATGGAAGCGGCAGAAGCATGGCGACGGGCTGCCGGTGTTGCGCCCCGGACAGACTGGCAGCAGTTTGCCCGAAAAAGGGCTGCACACTGCCACCGGCGCTGCCGGGGAAGGGGGTAACGAAAAAAGCAGCCTTCATTACTCCAGGAGTCAGAAGGCTGAATAATGCATGAGATTTACTTTTTTAATCTCCGGTCGGGCAGTATGACCGGACAGTTCTGAGTAGCACAGAGTTTTTTCCGTATTAAGTCGCGATTTTATATTTTGTGATTAATTTCACAAAATAAGGTTTTATTCAATGTGTGCTGCGATATTCAGGGGGGCTGAAATACAGGTGCCATTTATTTGATATGGAGAATAACATGAGGAAATATATTCCACTGGTATTATTTATCTTTTCATGGCCGGTATTGTCTGCATATATTCATGGACGGGTTGTTCGTGTACTGGACGGTGATACCATCGAGGTAATGGACTCACGGAAGGCGGTGCGGATCAGGCTGGTAAATATTGATGCACCGGAAAAGAAACAGGATTATGGCCGGTGGTCAACAGACATGATGAGATCACTGGTCGCAGGAAAAACGGTTACCGTCACATATTTTCAGCGAGATCGTTATGGTCGTATTCTCGGGCAGGTTTATGCACCAGACGGAATGAATATTAATCAGTTTATGGTTCGGGCCGGGGCTGCCTGGGTATATGAGCAGTACAACACAGATCCCGTGCTGCCTGTCCTTCAGAACGAAGCCAGACAACAAAAACGTGGGCTATGGTCAGATGCTGATCCGGTTCCACCCTGGATATGGAGACACCCTAAATAAAGCGATGGCAATCTTATCATTCATCTGTTCTCAGCGGGAATAAAAATGGCAAAAACAAAACAGGAATGGCTGTATCAGTTACGGCGATGTTCATCAGTCAATACGCTGGAAAAAATTATTCATAAAAACAGAGACAGTTTATCGACCAGTGAACGTGAATCATTTAATTCAGCAGCAGACCACCGGTTAGCAGAATTAATCACCGGAAAGTTATATGACAGGATACCAAAAGAAATATGGAAATATGTAAGGTAATAATTCAGCATAATTAATTACCAGGAGCAGATAAACAATGAAGCTGATTATTTTTATTCTTATTGTTCTGATTATTGCAGCGTTACTTATCCGGATTATCCTCAGAAGTGTAAATCAGCATTCTCCTTTGCTGATGCAATTGCATGCGGCAGGTATACGGACCGGTGATGCAGAGCGAATACTGGCAACGTCAGAAGACGCTTCTGACAGAAAGGGAAGTCAGTTTTATGAAAGGACTGTTCAGAATTGTGGATATGAAACGGTGGTATCTGTGTCCGCAGGTACGGGTCGCGGATATCGTCCAGCTGAACGGGAATATCCGGCCACGATCACGCCAGTGGTGGCAGTTATTCAGGATGGTGTCTCAGTGG
>ERZ1034920.427-NODE-427-length-34338-cov-8.433626_pt1 | contig 34338 bp, 29 predicted proteins | sample MGYA00520688_ERZ1034920 | MGnify/ENA primary metagenome ERZ1034920 (study PRJEB33766, sample SAMN09781785) | gut metagenome | biome: gut microbiome | host: Homo sapiens | place: Madagascar | study: EMG produced TPA metagenomics assembly of the PRJNA485056 data set...
CTATAATGGAGCCAACGTGTTTCGGTCCGGTTGTTCCGCGCGGGCGCGCGACGGCGTCGTCCCCGCCGAGGAAGGGGTTTGCGGCATGCTGTACGACAACATCATGGTTCCCTACGACGGCTCTCCGTCCGCGCGCGCGGCGCTTGAGGAGGCGGCGCGTTTCGCCAACGAGGATCCCGGTTTGACGCTGCGCATCGTCACCATCATCGATGCCGAATCGCGCGTCGCAGCCTACCTTGAGAAGCATCCCCTGCCCGAGGGCGTCGTGCCCTCCGCGCGCCTGCGCGAGATCCACCAGCAGGTGGTGGACGAGGCCGACGCCGATCTGCACCGCCAGATCGACCATATCCTCGAGCGCCTGATGAATCGCGTGGTCATCGAGTTTTTGGAGGAGACCTCGCCGGGCGCCCAGATCGTCTCCTACGCCTCCGACAACAACTGCGACCTCATCATCATGGGCTCGCGCGGCCTCGGCGCGCTGCGCGGCATGCTCGGCAGCGTCAGCAGCTACGTGCTGCGCGAGGCGACCTGCCCGGTGATGGTGGTGAAGGTCGGCGATTAGGCGATTAGCGACGCGGGCGCGCGGGCGCGTCGCCCGCCCCGTCGTCGGGCATCAGCAAAGGAAAAGGCCGTCGGAGCTGATCCGACGGCCTTTCGATTTCGTGGAGCCAACGACCGGACTCGAACCGGTGACCTGCTCATTACGAGTGAGCTGCTCTACCAACTGAGCCACGTTGGCGCACGGCTTCTTTCGAAGCGCAAGCATGCAGTATACCGAAACGCCTTGCGGCCTGCAAGGCCGCGCAAAATCCTCACAGGTCGGAAACGGCCCCGCCTTTTCCCGCGCGCCCCTTTATACTGTCCGCATGGCACGCAATCAGCTCATACTCGACCGCTACGCACCCCTCGCCGAGGCCGGCACGGGCGGGTTCAGCACGGTCCAGGTCGCCTGGGACACGCGCATCCAGCGCAAGGTCGCCATCAAATGCATCGAGCTCGAGGAGCTGCGCGCCCCTTCCGCCCGCCGCGGCGCGCCCCGCGACCTTTCCTCCCAGGAGACCGTGTCGCTCGGCGGCCTCGATGTGACAGGGGACGTTCCTTCTGTCACATCGACCGACGTGACAGAAGGAACGTCCCCTGTCACATCCCCCGCGGCGCCGACGCGCCTCATCGACGAGGGCGGCGCCCCCACGCGCGCGCTGGGGGAGCGCGACGACTACTCGGCAGCGGTGCGCGCCTACCTGCGCGTTCCCGGTTTGGACGAGGCCCGCACGGCGGCGATGCTCAGCGACGCGGACATCGTGGCGGTGTACGACTTCGAGGTGCGGGGCTCCACCGCCTATCTGATCATGGAGTACGTGGAGGGCATGACCCTCACCCAGCTGCTGGAGGAGTGCGGCGACCAGCTGACGCTCGACATCGTCGCGGCGGTGTTCTCGAGCGTGGCGCACGCGCTCGACGTCGCCCACGAGAACCAGGTGCTGCATCTGGACATCAAGCCCGACAACATCCTCATCGACCGCAAAGGCCAGGTGAAGGTGACCGACTTCGGACTCGCCAAGCTGGCCGACGCGGGCGGTTTCGGGTCCGCGGGCGGCGGCACCATCGGCTACATGCCGCTTGAGCAGATGCGCGGCGAGCTGCTGGACGTGCGCTGCGACGAGTGGGCGTTGGCGTCGGTGTCCTACGAGATGCTGACGGGCGAGAACCCCTTCCTCGCGGAGGATCTGCGCCAGGCGGAGGCGGCGATCGAGGGCGCGGAGCTCGTCCTGCCCTCGCTGTGCTGGGACGACCTCGACGACCAGATCGACGACGTCCTGTTCTACGCGCTGGATCCCGACCGCGAGGAGCGCTACGACACGGTGGCGGATTTCGCCGAGGAGATGGAGAAGTTCCTGGGAGACCCCAAGCGCGGCCGCCGCGAGCTGGCGCGCCTGGTGAGCGACGCGTGCTCCGACGACGAGGGGGAGTGGGGTGAGGCGCCCGAGTCCGCGCGCCCCGTCGAGCGCGCCCCCCTGGGCGAGCGCGTGGGGGCCTTGCCGCGCGCGATCGCCGGCAGGGCGGTCGCCTTGGCGGGGTCGGCGCTGGTGGCGGGTCTCGGGCTTTCGAACCTGCCGGGCGCGTCGGGCGTGGACAACCCGCTGTTCTGGGGCTTGCTGGCGCTCGTCGGCGCCTTGGGGGCGGCGCTGCCCCACGCGGGCGCGCTCGCTGCCTACGCCGTGCTCGCCGCGGCCCTCATCGCGCAGGGGGCGCCGGCAGCCGGATGCCTGCTCGTTGCCGCGGCGGGCGCCTGGTGGTGGTTCGTCGGACGCGAGGGGACGGCTCAGGCGAACTGCGCGCTCGCGGGGCCGCTCGCCGGCGCGGTCGGGGCGGCGGCGCTCGCGCCGCTGGCCGCCGGAGCGGCGCTGCGTCCCGTGCAGGCGCTCGCGACCGGGGTGTTTTCCGCGCTTTCCGCGTTCGTCCTCGCGGCGCTGGGCTCGAAAAGCCTGTTCGGCTGGGATGCGTTCGCGACCTGGCGGTTCGCGGGAGTCGATATCCAGGGCAACCTCATCGGCCTCGCCGTCGACCCTGCCGTCTGGGCGGTCGTCGCGGGATGGATCGTCTCCGCCGCGCTGCTCTCGGCGCTGTGCCTGCGCCGCAGCCGCGCGCTGCTCATCGTCGGCGTCGTCGCGGGCGCGGCGATCCTCGTCGTCGCGGCGTGCGCTGCCGCGGGCCTCTCCGCGCATCAGGCGCTCGCCGCCCCGGCACCCGAGGCGTTCGCCTCGATCCTCGTCAGCGCGATCGCGGTCGCCGTGGTCGCCTCAGCGTTCCCCAAACAAGAAGGGCCCCTCGATGATGCCGAGGAGCCCTTTGCCGAGCAGGGGTTCTAACGCGACGCCGACCCTTTAATCCAGCAGGTCGCACACCTTTCCCAGCAGCAGCTCGAAGCTGACGCCGCGTTCCTGGAAATGCGGCTGCTGGGCGCTCACGATCATCGCGTCGTGTACCAGATCGCCCGCGAACCGCGCCGCGTCGGCCAGGCTGCGCTCGCACATGACCGCCGCCATCAGGGCCGAGCAGTACAGATCGCCCGTGCCGTGCAGCATGTAGGGCAGGTACTCGTTGTGCACCTCGGTCAGGTCGCACTCGGCGCCGCCCACGTAGTTGCGGATGACGTTCTCGCCCGCGCGCTGGATGCCCTTGAGCACCACGTTCTTGGCGCCCTTGGCAAGCAGCGCCTCGACCAGGCGCCCCGCCTCCGCCTCGCTGATGTCGACGCCGCCCCACGCGTCGCCGATGGGCTCGCCCAGGATGATCGCCGCCTCGGTGAGGTTGGGCGTGAGGATGTCGGCGTCGGCGGCGAGCTGCGCCATCGCATCGCACAGCTCGGGCGTGTAGGTGGGGTAGACCTTGCCGTGGTCGGCCATGACGGGATCGACCACGCGCAGCGCGCGCGGATAGGTCTCGTAGATGCCGCGGATGATGTCGACCTGCTCCGGCGCTCCCAAAAATCCCGAGTAGACCGCATCGATGTCGACGTCGATGCCCTTCCACGCGTTCAGGTAGTCGGCCAGGATGTCGGTCGTGTCGTGCATGTACCAGCCGGGGAACGCCGTGTGGCTGGAGAACAGGCCCGTCGGAACCGGGCACACGTCGCAACCGGCGGCGGACAGGACGGGGATGGCGACGCCCAGCGAGCACTTGCCGTAGCCGCACAGGTCGTGGACGGCGGCGATTCGGGGGATGTAGGCGCCCTGGCGCGCGTACAGCGCGTCGGAGGCGACGGGTTCGGTCGTTTCGATCGCGTCGGTCACGATGCTTCCTTTCCCTTGCAAGGTAAATGCGCCGCAACAACGTGCGGCGCGGTGCGATGCTGAGTATGGACGGGTTTCGTTGCAGGTTGGTTGCGGGAGGATTATTCCTTGGAATTCTCCTCGTCCTCGTCATCGTCGTCGAACAGGGACCACTCGTCTTTGGACTTGGGACGGTCGACGAACAGCTTGCGCGTGCGCCTCTCCATGATGATGCAGGCGATCAGGCAGATGACGATGCCGGCGCCGACCATGCATCCGATGCCGCCGTAGGTTTGGAACAGGAAGTGGTAGATCTGTTCGAAGTCCATGGGTCCTCTTCGTTCTCGCAGGTTGCCCGCCGCGAACGGCCGCGCATCGGCGCGCCCCGCGGCTTCCGTAAAGTTCATCAGGGGCAGTATACTGCACCGCCGTCCCGTGGCGGGCAATCCAGATAATCAACGTCAAGCGGATCGCCGTCGGCGGGGCGGGGCATGGCGGCTCCGGGACGGGGTGCGCCTTCGTCGTCGCGAGCGCGCGCAGCGGGACAGGGTGCGTTGTCTGCGGCGTGGAGCGGTGTTTCGGGATGCGGACCTGCGTCGTGCGTGGCCGCGTTCCCGCCGCGGCCCCTTCGGCGGAGAGCCTCGGCGCAGTTCGCCACCTCGACGCACAGCAGGCGCTCCGCCTCGTCGAGCTCCTCCGGCGGGCAGTGCGAAAGGTATTCCATCGCCGCCCGTTTGCAGGCGAGCAGCTTCTCGAAACGTTCCGGGTCGAAGGCGGGCATTTTCTCTCCTAAATGCTCCATGTGTCCGGTTATAACCGTACACGCAACGTATGGTTGTCAATAGGCTGATTCGCATGGAGGTTTCTGCTAGGAAAATCGGATTGCGGATTCGCGCTCTCAGGGAAGAGCAGGATATCTCCTTGCGCCGATTCGCCTTGATGACCGATTTGAACAAGAGCCATCTATCGGACATCGAGCGCGGCAAGTGCGACCTGCGCATGAGCACGCTGAACAAGATCCTCTCGGGCTTGGGGACATCCCACGCCGATTTCTTCGCGGGCATCGATTAGCGCACCGCCCGCCCCTCCAGCGCGATCCCGATCGGTTTCGCCCGAACGGATCGCCCGTCCTCGCCATGATCCGCCCCGCGACGATCTCTTCACGTCCTCCGGGCGTGCGGTCGCCTTCGCCGCGCTTCTCTGCCCGTCTGCGCATCATGCGCTCTCCCTTGCTTGGGCGAAGTTCTGCCGCGCCATCGTGGCGATGAAGGCGTAGAGGCGCGCTATGGCGCGTGAGCGGTCGCTTCGGTGCACCAGGTTGAGCGGAACCGTGAAGCGCTCGTCGGCGTCGAACGGCAGGGACGCCATGTCGGCGGGCGGCGCGGCGAAACGGTTCTCGCGCGCCACCAGGACGATTCCCCCTTGGCGGATGAAGCGCCCCGCCGCCTCGCGCGAGGGCGGAAGGTCGGCGAACCGCGGCACGATGCGGCGCAGTCGGCATTGCTCGGCCATCCGCGGGAGCATCCAGCCCCGGTCGACGGGGAGCGCCACCGGGCGTCCGTCCAGATCGTCGAGCACAAGGCGGCTCCGACGGGCGAGCTCGTGGGTGCGCATCATCACCGCATGGGGGTGGAGCATGCCGACGCGGTGATGCTCGAACCCCTGCCCGTCGATCGTCCCCAGGACGATGACGGCGTCCAGCATCCCCGACCGCAGCGCCGCCGCGCACGACTCGTTTGCCAGAAACGTCAGGTGGAGCTTCGTGTTCCGATGCATCGTGCGGTACGGCGAGAAGTCCTCGGGGAAGAACACCTGGCACCGCGATGCCGCCTCGACGACCCCGAGCCGGATATCGCACGCCTCGTCGGTCTCCTGGCAGCCCGAGGCGTAGATCGCCAGGTCGTCGAACGATCTCACGGCATCTTCGGCCTGCTTCGAGAAGCGCACGGCGACGTCGGTGGGCGCGATGCCCCGGCCCTCGCGCGTGAACAGGGGGAACCTCAGCTCGTCCTCGAGCGCCTTGATCGCCTTCGAGATCGCCTGGGGCGACACGTACAGCGCCTGGGCTGCTTTGGCGAAGCTTCCCTCGCTGATGACGGCGCGGAGGTATTTGAGCTGGGTGACGTTCATGGCGTGTCCCTCTGACGAAGCGGCGGGGCGTCCGTACGTTCGGGGCGCCCTTTGATTAAACTTACCTTAAAGAAAAGTTAAAGATGATCGAGGCCCCGGGCGGACGGCGCATCAGGGCGGTGATCAGCCTCATACGTCCCCGATCGACAACCTCTGGTTGCGAATGAGAAAAAGGGACAGTCACTTTTTCTCATTTTCAAACGTTGGATGAGAAAAAGTGACTGTCCCTTTTTCTCATTCAGATGGCGATGGCGTGCGGAATGCGGATGGGCGCGGGGCGGGCGCGTCGGGCTGCGCTATACTGACAAGCCGTCCCGCCGCGACGCGTTTTCGGCGCGCCGCAGGTCAATCGAACGTTGAAGCGAAAAGCAAAAGGAGCGCGATCATGCTAGACATCCGTTATGTCCGCGACCATCAGGAGGAAGTTGCCCAGGCGATGAAGAATCGCAACGCCTCTTGGGATTCCGCGCTCTTCTCCGAACTCGATGAGGCCCGCCGCGCCGTCATCGCCGAGGTCGAGGCGCTGCAGCAGGAGCGCAACACCGCGTCCAAGTCCATCGGCAAGATGATGTCGGAGGGCAAGAAGGACGAGGCCGAGGCGGCCAAGGAGCGCGTGCGCGCCATCAACGACCAGATCGCCGAGCTCGACGCCCGCCGCGACGAGGTCGAGGGCAAGCTCAACGACCTCATCGCCCACACGCCCAACCTCCCCAATGACAAGACGCCCGTCGGCAAGGATGAGACCGAGAATCCCGAGATCCGCCGCTGGGGCACCCCGCGCGATTTCGCGGCCGAGGGCTTTGAGGCCAAGCCGCATTGGGATTTGGGCACCGACCTCGACATCCTCGACTTCGAGCGCGGCAACAAGCTCTCGGGCAGCCGTTTCACCGTGCTGGGCGGTTTGGGCGCCCGCCTGGAGCGCGCGCTCATCAACTTCTTCGTCGACACCCACGCGTCGCGCGGCTTCAAGGAGTGGTGGCCGCCGGTGGTGGTGAAGCGCCAGACCATGTTCGGCACGGGCCAGCTGCCCAAGTTCGAGGACGACGCCTACCACGTGAGCGGCGACATGTTCCTGATCCCGACCGCCGAGGTGACGCTCACCAACCTGCACGCCGGCGAGGTGCTCGACGCGGCCGACCTGCCGCTGCGCTACACCGCGTTCACCCCCTGCTTCCGCGAGGAGGCGGGCTCCGCCGGCCGCGACACGCGCGGCATCATCCGCCAGCACGAGTTCGACAAGGTCGAGATGGTCAAGTTCGCCACGCCCGAGCAGTCCGACGAGGAGCTGGAGAGCATGACCGCCGAGGCGGAGTACCTGCTCCAGCAGCTGGGCCTGCCGTACCGCGTCATCGCGCTGTGCACGGGCGATCTGGGCTTCTCCGCCCAGCAGACCTACGACATCGAGGTCTGGCTGCCCAGCTACAACGATTACAAGGAGATCTCGTCGTGCTCCAACTGCGGCGATTTCCAGGCCCGTCGCGCCAACATCAAGTACCGCGACCCCGAGAACTTCAAGGGCTCGCGTTTCCTGCACACGCTGAACGGCAGCGGCCTGCCCGCGGGCCGCACGATGGCTGCCATCCTCGAGAACTTCCAGCAGCCCGACGGCACCATCCGCGTGCCCGACGTGCTGGTCCCCTACATGGGCGGCGTTGAGGTCATTGGTTCGCAAGCGTAAGAACAGGCCGCGCAAGGCGACGGTCCCCCTGTCCCAGATCGCAGCCCAGCTGCAGGAGGAGAAGGCGGCCGCGGAGGCCGCTGCGCCCGCATCTCGGGCGGCCTCGTCCGCGACTGGCGCTGCGGCCGCGCCTACGACGTCCGCCGCGAAGGAATCCCCTTCGGCTTCCGCCGCGCCTGCCGCCGCGGGGGCCGGATCCGCCGCTCCCGCTGCGGGAGCCGGATCCGCCGCTCCCGCGACTTCCGGGGGCGTCGTGCCGACGGCCTCCGGATCGGAGCCTGCCACCCTTTCGGCTGCTGCGACGAAATCCGACGAACCCGCGCCCGCCGGGGCGGCGTCCGCTGTCGAAGCGACGCCTGCCGCTGAGGCAGCGCCCGCTGCTGGAGCGACGGCCTCCGACGCCGCTGACGGTGCCGGGAGCGCCGCGCCCGCATCCTCCGCACCGGAGGGAGAAGGCGCTTCTTCCCCTGAAAGCGCTGATGGGGACCCCTCTTCCGAGAAGGATGCGGAGGCATCCGGATCCGAAGGGACGGAGGCGCCTTCGGACGCGGAGGGCGCCGACGCAGCCGAGGCAACCGGCACGACCGTCGCGGCCGACGCAGCCGACGCGGCGGAGGCAACCGATGCCAAGCCCGGCAAGCCCTCGAAACGCGCATCCGTCCGCGCGATCCGCAAGCCGAAGCATCTGGCGCTGTGGATCGCCGCCGCCATCGTCGCACTCATCGTCATCGCCGTCGCGCTGTTCTCGTGGGACCGCTGGCTGCGCTACGACGACGCCGCCGACCTCCAGGGCCAGTGGCACATCGCCGATTCCGCCAACGTGGTCACGATCGACGAGGGCTCGATCCACCTCACCGACAAGGAGGCCTACGCCTACGCGATGGACTCCGGCGCGAAGACGCTGACGTTCACGTTCGGCGATCTGTCCGGCCAAGCGCGCTACCGCTTCTCCGCGGATCGCACCCAGGTGGCCATCCAGGACGGATCGTTCGGCATGTTCGATACGATCACGAGCGATATCGCCTGGTCGTGGTCGTGCCTCATCGGCATGATCACCGGCCAGCCGCAGACGAGCCCCTCTTTGGGCGAGGGATCGCTGGTGCTCTCGCGCGAGCCTGAGCCCGCCCAGGAGCAGCCTGCCGAAGGCGCCGAGACCCCCGAGGGGCAGCAGGCGACGCCCGAGGAGGGCTCCGCCGAGCAACCCGCCGCCGAGGAGCAGCCTAGCGCCGAGGAGCAGGCAGCCGCGGAAGAGCAGGCCGCGGCGGAGGCCGCTGCCGAGGAGCAGCGTCAAAACGAGCTGCGCATCGAGGAGGCCCTCACGTCGAGCGGCGGCGGGTTCGTGGGCTCCAACGCGCTTTCGCCCGAAGACCTCATGTAGCGTCGAAGCGGGTCGCGATGGGTTCCGAACGCAGGGATGGATCCGCCGGCGGGGAAGGCCCCGTCGGCACAGCCGCTCCGCCTCACGCGGCGCAGCTCCGCCGTGCGCAGGCTTCCGACCGTCCGGAAAACACGCGCGCCTCGGCTCCCGATTCCCCGAGGCGCGCCTCGCGCCCCTCGGTGCGCGAGCGCACGGCGCCGATCTCGATCGAGCGCATGACCGTGGGCTCGGGCCGCCTCGTGTGCGAGGTGCGCCTTGCGCCCGACGCGCCGCGCCTCACCACGCCCGCGCTCATCCGCCGCGTCCGCGCCGATTTCCCCGCCCTTCCGCACCACACGTGCGTCAACGAAAGCGGCCCCACGTTCGCGTCCGTCATGGATCGCACGCCGCTGCCGCATCTGCTCGAGCACCTCGTCATCGATCTGCAGACACGTGCCGCGACGTGCGACGACGCCGCGTTCGTCGGCACCACCGACTGGATCGACGAGGCGGCGGGAACGGCGCGCGTCCAGGTGAGCTTCACCGACGATTTGGTTGCCTTGCGGGCTTTTCGCGACGCGGCGGCGTATTTGAATAAATGCGTGCTACCCTAGCAGGATATTCCGAGCGAGGGGAGGAAAACGCAGTATGACATCAGCCCATCTCACGTTCGATAAAGCCGACGACAAGCACGCCCATCGCATCGAGAAGATGCGCTCATCTCCGGTGCGCGACCTGTTCTCCGCCGCCGTGCGCCCCGATATCATCTCGCTGTCCGGCGGCATGCCTGATGTGTCGCTTCTGCCCGTCACCAACATCCGCAAGGCCGTGCGCGCCGCGGTGGAGGACCACCGCGCCCAGGCGCTCCAGTACGGCACCACCGACGGCCGCGTCGAGACCAAGCAGGTCTTCTGCACGCTCATGCGCGACATCGGCGTGCGCTGCAAGCCCGACCAGGTGCTCATCACGAGCGGCGCCCAGGAGGCGCTCGACCTGCTCGGCAAGGTGTTCATCGATCCGGGCGACATCATCTTGGTGGAGGGCCCCACGTACCTGACCGCGCTGCAGGCGTTCTCGACCTACGAGCCCGAAGTCCACGCCATCCCCTTCGACGACGAGGGCATGCGCATGGACCTCCTGGAGGAGGAGCTCAAAAAGATCGGCAAGAACAACCCGCGCCTGAAGTTCTGCTACACCATCCCCAACTTCCAAAACCCCGGCGGCGTCACGATGACGCCGGAGCGCCGCAAGCGTCTGCTGGAGCTATCCCACGAGTACAACTTCTTGGTGGTCGAGGACGATCCGTACGGGCGCCTGCGCTACGAGGGAGGCCACCAGATCCCGCTCAAGGCGCTCGACGAGCGCGTGATCTACCTGGGCACGGTCTCGAAGATCTTCGCGCCGGGCCTGCGCTGCGGATGGATCGCCGCGCCCCGCTCCATCATCGGCAAGGTCAACCTGGTCAAGCAGGGCTCGGATTTGTGCGGCAGCTCGTTCGACCAGATCGTCGTCGAGCATTACTTCACCGACACGCCGTGGCAGCGCACGCTGCAGCGGTTCGTGCGCACCTACAAGGCGCGCCGCGACGCGATGCTCAAGGCGCTGGAGGAGAACTTCCCGCCCGAGGCATTGTGGACGCACCCCGAGGGCGGCTTCTTCGTGTGGGTGACGCTGCCCGAGTACATGGACACCGGCTCGATGCTGGCCGAGGCGCTCGAGGCGGGCGTGACCTACGTGCCGGGCGACTCGTTCTTCCCCGGCGGCACGCGGGGCAAGAACTGCATGCGCATCAACTTCAGCTACGAGACCCCCGAGAACATCGAGGAGGCGATCCGCCGCCTCGCGGGCGTCATCGAGGACCGACTCGAGCTGTACCGCGCCTTCATCGACGCCGGCGCCATCGGAGAGACGGCGCCCAAGCGCAAATCCGAATGAGAAAAAGGGACAGTCACTTTTTCTCATTGCCAGGAACGTAAACCGACGATTGTTGGGAGAGACGATATGGGACTTAAAGTAGCGGTTTTGATGGGAGGCACCTCCTTCGAACGCGAGTTCTCGCTGAAGAGCGGCAAGACGGTGTGCGACGCGCTGGAGGAAGCCGGCCACAAGGTGGTGCCGCTGGACACCACCAAGGATCTGGTTCCCACGCTGCGCAGCGAGCGCCCCGACGTGTGCTACATCGCCGTCCACGGCAAGCACGGCGAGGACGGCACGCTGCAGAGCCTGCTGGAGTTTTTGGACATCCCGTTCGTGGGATCGTCGGCTTCGGTGTGCCAGCGCGCCTGGAACAAGGACTCGCTGCACTACGAGCTGGCCGCCTACCGCAACATCACCGGCGAGCAGCCGATCGCGTCGTGGCCCCAGGGCCTCTACATCGCGCGCGACGCGTTCAAGAGCATGGGCGCCGCCACCGCGCTCGACATGGTGGAGGATCGCGTCATCGGCGGCTATCCCGTCGCCGTCAAGCCGGCGCACGGCGGCTCGGCCATGGGCGTTCACCGCGTCGACCGCGTGGAGGACCTCGGCGAGGCCGTGCTCGACGCGCTTTCGTACGACGGCGCCGTCGTCATCGAGCAGTGGATCGAGGGCGTCGAGATGGGCGTGTCGATCCTGGGCACCGGCTGGGACGCCTACGCGTTGCCGCCGGTCGAGATCGTGCCGCGCCAGGGCCTGTACGACACGGCCGCCCGCATGACGGCGGGCGCGGTCGACTTCCACTGCCCCGTGCGCCCCGAGTCGCTGTCCGCCGATCCCGCCGAGGCCCAGGCGATCCGCGCCGAGATCGAGCGCGCCGCCCTGGAGGTCTACCGCGCCTACAACGTGCGCGACTTCGGCCGCGTCGACCTGATCTGGGACGGCGCCCAGGCGCGTGTGCTCGAAATGGACGTGTCGCCGGGCATGACGGAGTACTCGATGTTTCCTGCCGCCTGCCGCGGCGCCGGCCTGACGATGCCCAAGGTCTTCGACGAGCTCGTCCACGCCGCCCTCGAGCATCCGCCCGTCTGGTAATAGGTTCCGACGGCCTGCCGGCCGCCGGAACTGCTCGACGCTGCGAAGGGCCCTGGCGCCGGATCCCGCGGCGATCCCGAGGACGAGCGTACCGAAGTACGCGGCGTCCTCGCGATCCCCGCGATCTCCGGCGCCAGGGCCCTTCTCGTTGGCTCATGCCCAACCTGCATCAGCCTAAATCAACGGAGTGGCAACCTTTTTTTAGAGCGCTCGTGTTTTTGCGCTGCCATCTGGGGCGCGCACCTATAATGGACGCATGACGAGGGGCGCTGATGGAACGCGCCCGGAACGGAGACCAACATGAGCAACAAACTGGGAGCTTTCGTCGTCGGCGGTCTGGTGGGCGCGGCGGTCGCGCTGCTGTACGCGCCGCGCACTGGCGTCGAGACGCGTGCGCTGGTGACCGAGAAGATGAACACCGCGTGGGGCGGCGCCCAGGATTTCGGCGCCCAGGCGCAGGTGAACGCCCAGCAGGCGTATCAGACGGCCGTCGAGCGCGGCCAGGTCGTGGCGCAGGACGTCGCGGCCCGCGGCCAGTCGGTCGCCCAGAACGTCGCCGCCCGCGGCCAGGAGATCTACGGCCAGGCGCAGGCGCGCGTCCAGGAGGCGGCGGGCGCGGTGAGGCCCGTCATCACCGATAAGAACGACCAGCTGCGCGAGAAGATCGAGGCAGCCCGCCAGCGCATCGCGGCACAGGTGGCCCGCAACGCCGAGGAGGCGGTCGAGGCCGCCGATCCCGCGGCGGTCGATCCCGCGGCGGTCGCCGAGGAGGCCCTCGAGGCCCAGGCCGAGGTTCCGCAGGACGCTCAGCCCGCGGCCGGCGAGGCGGAGCGCCTCTAACGGCTCATCCACAACGACATGCGGTTTCACGCGGCGGGATCGCCCGCCGGGTGAAGCGCGCTGTCTTCCGTAACACGGTGCGGCGCGAAGGGCGCCCGGGGCGAAGGAAACCACGACAGGCATGGCAAGCAATCTGATGACCAACGACGAGCTGCGCGGCGTGCGCGTGCTGGGGGGCAAGAACGGCACCTCGCACATCGGCAAGGTGCGCCGCCTCGTCTTCCATCCGCGCGAGCGCCGCGTGGTCGGCTTCATCGTCAAGCGCCCCGATCTGGCGCTGATGTTCCACCGCAAGGATCTGTTCGTCTCGGTTAACGGCTTCGACATCGTCGACGGCCGCGTGGTCGTGCGCCAAACCCCCGACGCCACCGACAAGGGCGCCTGCAAGGCGCTCGGCATCGATTGGGACACCTGCGTGATGTGGGAGGGCCTGCCCCTCATGACGGAGTCCGGCGAGACGCTGGGCATGGTGGGCACGGTCACGTTCGATCGCGAGACCGGCGCCATCTCCACGGTTACCGCCGACGCGGGCGCCACCGCCAACACGCTGCTGGGCACGCGCGTCATCCCCGCGTCCTACATCAAGGGCTTCCGCCGCGGCATCGGCGTCGCGCTGGTGCAGCAGGACGAGGCGGGGGCCGAGCAGGACGAGGACGAGATCGAGCTCGGCGCCATCCTGGTGTCCGACGAGGCGATGAAGCTCGTCGCCGAGGGCAGCGTCGCCGAGAAGGCGGGCGCCGCGACGGCGGTCGCCGTCAACAAGGTGAACACCACCGTCAAACCCGCGGTGACCAACGCGGCCAAGGCGACGACCCAGGCGGTCGGCAAAGGCGTGCGCGCCGTCGGCAAGCGCGCCGAGGAGACCAAGGACGCGTTCTCGGGCTTCAAGGAGGAATACGACAAGGCGCGCGGCGCCAAGGGCTCCGACGGCGGCACGTCGACCGTCGTGAAGAAGGCCTCTTCCGCGAAGCCGTCCTCCAAAACCGCATCCGCCAAGAAGGCTCCGGCGAAGAAGAACATGTTCGCCGCGTTCAAGGAAGAGTACGACAAGGCGCGCCATGGCGATGAGTAAGCGCGGACACCACGATTCGCCCGCCTCTTCGGAGACCCTGCGCGGCAAGGTCCACGACCGCACCGAGGCCATCCACGAGAAGGCGGCCCAGCCGACCACCGTGCACGGCCATCCCATGCAGATGGGCGACATCTTCAAGTTCGTCGGCCTCATCGCGTTTCTGGCGATCATGGGGCTTTTGGTCTACCTGCTGTGGCCCTACTTCCACGAGCTGTTCGAGCCGGGCGGGCTCGAGCGTGTCATCGACGACGTCCGCGCCGCCGGCCCGGTGGGCTTTCTGATCCTGCTGGGGTTGCAGTTCATCCAGATCGTCGTCGCGTTCATCCCCGGCGAGGTCACCCAGATGGCGGCGGGCCTTCTGTACGGCCCGTGGATCGGCGCTTTGGTGATCCTTGCGGGCTGCGTGCTGTCCAGCGCATTCGTCTACGTCGTGGTCAAGCGCCTGGGCTCACCGTTCGTGCAGAAGATGGTGCCGACCAAGTACCTCGACAAATTCCGTGCGTTCGAGGAGACGGGCAAGCTGAACATCATCGTGTTCATCCTGTTCCTCATCCCCGGCCTTCCCAAAGACGTGTTCACCTATCTGGTTCCGCTGACCGACATGCCGATGCGCACGTTTCTGGTTCTGTCCAACGTGGGCCGCATCCCGGGCATCGTCGTGTCGACGTACGCGGCGGCCGGGCTGGCGGATGGGCGCGTCGTCGAGAGCGTGATCATCTTCGCCGTGCTCGCCGCGGTGGCGATCGTGGGCATCCTGCTGCGCGACCGCATCATGGACTTCTTCTCGCGCCACCGCCACAAGGACGTCGACGGCGTCGACGCCGGCAAGGAGGGCAAATGAGCGATCTGACCAACAAGCCGCAAGACGAGCTGGGCGCCGAGGAGGCGCGGACCGCGTCCGGGGTTGACGTCCAGACCGATAGGGCCGACGTTGACGAGGCCGTCGCGCAAGCCGATGCCGCCGGCGCGACTGAGCCGTCCGTCGCGACTGAGCCGTCCGCCGCTGCCGGGCCGCAATCCCCCGACGACGAGCTGATGCGCGCCGAGGAGCGCCTGCATGCCGTCGAGGCGGAGCTGGAGGCCGCCCGCGCGCGCGTCGCCGAGCTGAGGCGGGACGCCGCATATCCGCAGCCGCCGCTTCCCGGCGAAGACGGCGCGACGACGGCGGGGGATCCCGCCTTTGCCGGAGGCTTCGCGGGCGCGTCGTCCGCATCCATCCCCAATCCTGCGCCTTACACGCCGCCTTCGTACGGCGCCCCCCAGCAGCCCGCGCAGCCCTACGCGCAGCAACCCTACGCCGCCCCCTTCGGAGCCGCGCAGGGCTACGGCCAGCCCTATGGCCAGGCGCAGCAGCCCTACGGTCAGCAGCCTTACGCGCAGCAGCCGTTCGGCGCGCCCCAGCAGCCCTTCGGCGCCCCGCAGCAGCCGTATGGCAACGCGCCCTACACGCCGCCGTCGTACGCGCAGCCGGTCGTCACCAAAGACCACGTTGCGGCGGGTCTGCTGGCGATCTTCCTGGGCGTGTTCGGCGTGCACAAGTTCTACCTGGGCTACAACACGTCGGGCTTCATCATGCTGGCGGTCACCATCCTGGGCAGCATCTTCACGCTCGGCCTCGCCGCGGGCGTGATGTGGGTCATCGCGCTCATCGAGGGCATCATCTACCTGGCGAAGTCCCAAAGCGAGTTCGACGCCATCTACGTCGCCAACAAAAAAGAGTGGTTCTGACGCGTCCCGCCTCGCGCCGCATTCGCTAAACTGTGCTCGGTCGCGCGTGCGCGCCGCCGCATGCCGCCGCGTGGGAATCCGCGCAGGTGCGGCATGGCCGGACGGGCGCTCCGTGCGATCGCGATCATGCAGATGGCGACGCGCCCGATGCGCCGCGCCTATCTGAGAGGGGTTTGAATGGGATTGCTTGAACGCGCCGACGCGTATTGGCGCTTTGCGGGAACGTGCACCCAATGCGGCCACTGCGCCGATGCGTGCGAGTCGCTGACCAAGGCAGGCATGTCGTTGGGCCAGATCGCCAAGGCAATGCTGGAGGCCCAGCGCACGGCGTCCACCAAAGAAGAGCTGGCGATGAACATCGCGGCCAACGGCGACCTGGTCCAGGCGGTCCGCGGCTGCTTCTTCTGCACGTCGTGCAAGAACACCTGCTTCGCGCACAACGACGTGTGCGACCTCATCTACAACGCGCGCGTCGATTTCCAGAACCTGGGCCTGATCGAGCGCGCGGCGTGGTCGAGCGTGCTCGTCGACGAGGAATGGGACATCTTCACCGCCTACCGCGCCATCCACGGCATCGGCTACGTCGACCTGGTGCGCCACAAGGCCTACGAGGGACACGAGGCGCAGACCGGCCTGGACACGGCGTTCTTCCCCGGATGCTCGCTGGCAGCCTACGGTCCCGAGCTCACGCGCGAGATCTTCCAGACGATGGACCAGATGACCGACGGCAAGCTGACCATGGTCGACAGCTGCTGCGGCTCGTCGCTCAAAAGCGCCGGCTTCTTCGAGCGCGCCGAGGCGCTGTGCGACCGCAACGCCGACGAGCTGGTGGCGGCGGGCGCCAAGGAGCTGGTGTGCGTGTGCCCGGGCTGCGCCAACGACATGAGGAAGGCTCTCGCCAAACGCGGCCTCGACGTGGAGGTGCGTCTGTTGGCCGACTGGCTGCACGAGCGCGGGTTCGCGCCCAAGCACGCGCTGCCCGACGGCCCGCTGTGCCTGTCCAAGTCGTGCCAGGATCGCGACGGCACCTATCTGGAGCAGACGCGCGCGGCGCTGGGGCTCGACGAGGGCGCGTTCTCGATCTTCAACGGATGCTGCGGCGCGGGCGGCGCGGTGAGCGCGTTCGACCCGGCGCGCCAGGCGGAGCAGGCCGACGGCAAACTCTCGTTCGCGCCCGACGGCGCCACGGTGGTGTCGATGTGCCCCACGTGCACCTACACGTACGCGTACCGCCTGATGGAGTCGCCGTGCAACGTGGCCAACAAGCATTACTGCGAGCTGCTATTCGACAGCCAGTTCGATTGGGATAAGACGTTCGCCCAGCTGGGCGGCATGTGGTCGGGCGAATACGGACCGTGGCTCGCCCAGGTGTTCGCGTGAGGGGGCGGATCGGAATGAGCGATAAGCTGGACAGGGCGGCCGCCACCGCGGCTCGCGAGGGCGCGGCGGAGCAGGTCGTCGCCATCATCGGCTGGGGCACGGCGGGCGTCAACGCGGCCATCGCGCTGCGCGCCGCCGGCTTTGCGGGGACGATCCGCGCGTTCTCCGACACGGGCATCCCGCCCTACAGCCCCATCCTCACCTCGTATTACGCGGGCGGCGAGAAAACCTACGACGAGTGCTTCCCCTGGAGCGCCGAGGAGCTGGCGGAGCTGGACGTCGAGGTCGTGCCCGACGGCCGCGTGGCCCTGCTCGATCCCGGAGCGCACCGCATCGTCACCGAGGCGGGGCAGGAGAGCTTCTACGACAAATGCGTCGTCTGCGTCGGCGCGCGTCCGATGACGGTCGGGTTCCCCGCCGAGTGCGGCTACGAGCCGCTGGTGCTGCGCACGATGGATGATGCGGAGCGGATGAAGGCGGCGTTCGAGGATCCGGCATGCGGACGCGTGCTGGTGAGCGGCGCGTCGATGATCGCGCTCAAGTGCGTCGAGGCGGCGCTCAACCGCGGGCTCGACGTGTCGTTGGTGGGCATGAACGACCATGTCCTGGACTTCAGCGCGCTGCCCGCGGCGGCCGAGCGCTTCGAGCGCGGGCTGGCGGCCAAGGGCGTGACGATGCGCTTCGGCCAGACGATCGCGCAGGTCGAGGTTCTCGAGGGCTCCGGGACCGCGGGCGAGGGCGCGGGCGCGTCGCGCAAGCTCCGCGTGACGTATTCCGGCGGCGATGTCGAAACCTACGATCAGATCGTCGTCGCGCACGGCGTCCGCTCGGACTTCGGCTTCATGCAGGACGGAGCGATCGAAATCGACCGCGCCATCGTGGTGGATGACTTCATGCGCACGAGCGCGCCCGACGTGTTCGCCGCGGGCGATGCGGCGCAGGCGCTCGAGCTCGTCTCGGGCGAGAAACGCGTGCTGGGCATCTGGAAGACCGCCGCGCTGCAGGGGCAGTGCGCGGGCCGTGCCATCGCCGCCGAGCTGGCGGGGCGCGCGCCGGAGGCGTCTGAGGCGTATCCCGGGCACATCATGACCAACACCATCGCCGTCAACGGCACCCTGTTCATCTCGGCGGGCGTGTCGCAGGCGGGCGAGGGCCAGCGCGTCGACGTGCGCGAGTCCGACGATATGACGGTCGCCTGCATCTACGGGCCCGCGCCCGACGGCGGCGAGCGCCTGATCGGCTTCAACGTGGCGAGCGATGTCGACGAGCCCGGCGGCGTCGCCTACGACACGGGCGCCATGCTCAGCCTGCGCATCGAGGAGGCCTGCCGCAGGTAGGGCGGCGCGGCCCCGATCGCTTCCGGCGCCTCAACTTCACCGATTAGCGCCGTGCCAGCCGCGCACGATGGGGCCGGGTTCGGTAGAATGGAACGTGCAGGGCGATCCCTGCCGGCATGACGGCGGGGGAGCTTCAATACATGAATGGAGGAGATCATGCCCATTATCACCCATGACGACGTCAAGGTGCCTGTCGACGTTCTGCCGGAGGCACGCGAGGAGTACATCGAGAACTACCTGAAGGCGACGCGCGGCACGGGCCGACTGATGCTGTTCGCCTGCGATCAGAAGATCGAGCATCTGAACAAGGATTTCTACGGCGAGGGCATCGACATCTCCGACGCCGAGCCCGAGCATCTGTTCAAGATCGGCAGCCAGGGCATCTGCGGCGTGCTGGCGGGCCAGCGCGGCCTGATCGCCCGTTACGCGGCCGATTATCCCGAGATCAACTACCTGGTCAAGATGAACTCCAAGACCAACCTGGTCAAGACCGCCCAGGAGGATCCGTATTCTCCGCAGCTGCATGACCTCGAGGCCGTCCTGGCGATGCGCGCCGCGGGCGTCAACATCGTGGGTCTGGGCTACACGATCTACCTGGGCAGCGAATACGAGGCCACGATGATGGCCGAGGCCGGCGAGCTCATCGCGCAGGCCCATGCCAACGGCCTGCTGGTCGTGCTGTGGATCTACCCGCGCGGCAAGGCCGTCACGGCCGAGAAGGATCCCGACCTGATCGCCGGCGCCGCCGGTGTCGCCCTGTGCCTGGGCGCCGACTTCGTGAAGGTCAATCCGCCGAAGCCCGAGGGCGAGGACACGCGCACTCCCGCCGAGGCCCTCAAGATCGCCTCGATGGCCGCGGGCCGCACCGGCCTGGTGTGCGCGGGCGGTTCGACCGTCGACGCCGAGACGTTCCTGACCCAGCTGTGGGAGCAGATCCACATCGGCGGCGCGTGCGGCAACGCCACCGGCCGCAACATCCACCAGCGCAGCCTGGATGAGGCCGTGCGCCTGACCAAGGCGATCAGCGCCATCACCCTGGCCGACTACTCCGTCGAGGACGCGCTTGCCGTGTTCAACGGCGAGAAGGAGTTCGCGCTCGACTAAGCGCGGCGAAAGCCTCCGAAACGAGAAGGGCCCCGGATCGTCCGGGGCCCTTTCTTCGTCTGGGATGGTGCCCGAGGCGAGAGTCGAACTCGCACGTCTTTCGACAACGGTTTTTGAGACCGCCACGTCTGCCATTCCGTCACTCGGGCGCAACGGAGGATTATACCGGAACTTCCCCCCAGCAGCAACGCGCCCAGGATGCCCCCGCTCCGCGGCGCGAATGAGAAAAGGGGACAGTCACTTTTTCTCATTCGCGCGGTCAGGCGCGCAGCATGTCCGGCAGGTCCTCCAGATGATCCTCGTCGACGACGCGGATGCCCGCGTCGCGGAACAGCGCCGCCGCCACGCCCCAGCCGTCGGCCAGCGTGCCGGTGAAGGAGCCGTCGTAGATGCGGCCGCTGCCGCACGAGGGGCTTTTCGACTTGAGGACCGCCGCGGCGCAGCCCGCCCGCCGCGCGCGCTCGAGCGCGGCTTGCGCTCCCGCGACGAACGCCGCGGTGTTGTCGACGCCGGCCGAGTCGATCACGCGGATCCCGTCGGCGCCGACCGCGATCTCGTTGGGCAGGCGGGGGATGGGCAGGCCGCCCATCGACTCGGGGCAGACGGGCACGATCTGATGGCGCTCCCGCAACGCTTGGACCGCCGCGTTCGGGCGCGCAGCGCCGTCGTAGCGGCAGGGCGTTCCCAGCAGGCAGGCGCTGACGGCGATGATCATGATGCGGCTCCTTGGATTTTCTGTTTCCTGCGGTCAACAACGCAATTCTGCCGCATAATGAACCGGAACGAAAGGGCCGGGGCATCGGCGTCGCGCAAGCGACCGATGCGCCCGCCGCGCCGCCCCGTCCGCGAGGAGGGGCGCGCCGCCAAGCGACCGAAGGAGCTTTCATGGACGAAACCCTGATCAACGACAAGATCGACGCATACCTCGACGAGCATTGGGACGACATCGTCGCCGACATCGACACGCTGGTGCGCATCCCCAGCGTCGAGGAGCTGGACAAGGCCGCCGAGGGCGCGCCGTACGGCCCCGGGCCGCGCGAGGCGCTGACCGCCGCGCTCAAGATGGCCGAGGGCATGGGGCTTGAGACGTGCGACGTCGAGGGCCACATCGGCTACGCCGACCTGCCCGGCGGCACCGACGGCCAGATCGGCATCATCGGCCACATGGACGTGGTGCCCGCCGGCCCCGGCTGGGCGTTCGAACCCTACGAGGTCACGCGCAAGGACGGCTACCTCATCGGCCGCGGCGTCATCGACGACAAGGGCCCCAGCGTCGTCGCGCTGCACGCCGTCAAGTTCTGGAAGGACCTCCAGGACGCCGGCGTCGCCGAGCGCTTCCCCTACACGGTCCGCTTCCTGTTCGGCGCCAACGAGGAGACGGGCATGGCGGACGTTACGTACTACCGCGAGCGCTACGCCGACCCGCTGTTCCTGTTCACGCCCGACGCCGAGTTCCCCGTGTGCTACGGCGAGAAGGGCCTCTACGACGGGTTCGTCACCGCGCCCTGCTCCCCGGCCGGCCGCATCGTCGAGCTTGCGGGCGGCGTCGCCACCAACGCGGTGCCCGGCGAGGCGCATGCGATCGTGCGCGCGGACGCGGCGGATCTGCCCGCCGCCGAGCGCGTCACGGTGACGGCCGAGGGCGAGGGCCTGGCGCGCATCGCGGGCGCGGGCCGCAACGCCCACGCGTCGACGCCCGAAGCCGGCGTCAGCGCCATCGGCGTCGTCGTGGACTACCTGCTCGCCAACGGCCTGTGCGACGATGCCGAGCGCACGTTCCTCGAGTTCGAGCAGCGCCTGATCGCGCACACCGACGGCAGCGGGTTGGGCATCGCCTGCGAGGACGAGCACTTCGGCCCGCTGACCGCGGTGGGCGGCACCGTCCGCACCCAGGACGGCTGCTTCGTTCAGTCCATCGACATCCGCTTCCCCACGGCGATCACGGCCGACGCCATCACGGAGAAGATCCGCGCCGCCGCCGAGGCCGCCGGCTGCACCTACCGCACCGGCCGCGAGGAGGAGCCGTTCCTGATGGATCCGCAGTCGCCGGTGATCCAGGCGCTGCTGTCCGCCTACAACGAGGCCACGGGCGAGAACGCCGAGACGTTCACCATGGGCGGCGGCACCTACGCGCGCCACTTCTCCAACGCCGCCAGCTTCGGCCCCGAGAAGTCGTGGGAGAAGATGCCGGAGTGGGTCGGCAGCATGCACGGCCCCGACGAGGGTGTGAGCGAGCAGCTGCTCAAGGACGCCTTCCGCATCTACGCCCTCACCCTCGGCAAGCTGATGAAGCTGGAGTTCTAGGCGTCGCGCACCACCCCTCGAAATGCATGGACGGGGACCCTGCCCGAGAGCGGCGGGGTCCCCGTTTTGCTACCGCTCGTCGGCGAATCGGCACCGTTGAAACCCGATTAACCGCCGTTTGCCGCCGCAGCCAAGCACTTAAAACATCCGAAACCTTGCCCGATATACCTTTGCACGGCGGCTCGTTGCCGTATAATGGGGCCGTTAAGGTCAGACAAGAGTGGGGTAGGGCACAAGGAGGTTTCCGTGCTTAAAGCGATGATCGTCGATGACGAGGCCCCTGCGCGTTCCGAACTGAGATTCCTTCTCGACGAGCTGGGCCAGACCGAAGTGGTCGCCGAGGCCGCCAGCGTGCGCGAGGCCATCGAAAAGCTGAAGGAATATCCGTGCGACGTGATGTTCCTCGACATCAACATGCCCGAGGCGACCGGACTGCAGCTCGCCGACGCGCTGCAGCACCTCAAGTTCCCGCCTGCCGTCGTGTTCGTCACCGCCTACAGCGAGTTCGCGCTCGACGCGTTCAAGGTGCACGCCATCGACTACCTGGTCAAGCCCGTCGAGAGCGAGCGTCTGGCCCAGGCGATCGCGCGCGTGCGCGAGCATGTGGCGCTGCATATGCAGGCCCAGAAGTCCGAGCGCATCCCGGTGGAGAAGGGCGGCAAGAAGATCCTCATCGGCATCGACAAGATCCGCTACGTCATGGCGCGCGACGACTACGCGTACCTGCAGACCGACACCGACCGCTACTTCTCGACGGTGAGCCTGGCTCAGCTTGAGAAGCGCCTGGACGGCCACGGATTCTTCCGCGTGCACCGCGGCTACCTGGTCAACCTGTCGATGGTCGACGAGGTCGAGTCCGTCTCCGGCGGCACCCTGCTGCTGACGCTCAACGGCGTCGAGGACAAGATCCCCGTGTCGCGCCGCCGCGTCTCCGCGCTCAAGAAGGCGCTGGGCCTGTAGGCCCCGCGCAGATCGGCGGAACAATGAAGTGCCGGTTTTCCGGCAGGCCCGATTCCCAGAGGCCCCGCATGCTGTGCGGGGCCCTTTTGCTATGCTGCGCCGCCGTCGCGTTCGCCCTGGTCGGATGCGGGGGCGGCAGCCAGGCGGGAGCGACCGGCGACGAGGGGTCCACCGACGGCCCCGCCTACGAGGAGCCCGCCTCCATCCAGCCCGCCGCCTTCGACGCGGCAGCCGCCATCGCCTCGTCCGGCGGCAGCATCGACGTGTCGCACGTCGCCGACGGCTACGTTGCCGCGTCGGCGACCAACGCCGCGCGCCTCAAGTTCCAGGTGATCTGCGGCGACGGCAGCTACAACTACGACCTGCCCGGCGACGGCACGCCCATCGTGTGCCCGCTCAACATGGGCGACGGCGCCTACGCGTTCCGCATCATGCAGAACACCAGCGGCAACAACTACGTCGAGATCGCCTCCGCAAGCGCCCAGGTGACGCTCGCCTCGGAGTTCGAGCCGTACCTGCGCCCCAACCAGTTCTGCGACTACGACGACGCCAGCGCGTGCGTGACCCAGGCGCGCAGCCTTGCCGCCGGCGCTGCTAACGAGGGAGACGTCGTTCGTTCCATCTACCAATGGGTTGTGGACAACATCGCCTATGATTACGACAAAGCCGCCGAGTTGGCCACCGCCACGGGCTACATCCCCGATCCCGACCGGACCTACGAGGAGCGCACCGGCATCTGCTTCGACTACGCGTCGCTTGCCGCCGCGATGCTGCGCAGCCTGGGGATCCCGTGCCAGGTGGTGACGGGGTACGTGGCGCCCGATGCGCTGTACCACGCGTGGAACATGGTCTACATCGACGGAAGCTGGGTGAGCGTGGAGTTCAGCATCCAGCCCGACACGTGGACCCGGATGGATTTGACGTTCGCCGCCGCCGGTGCGGGAGACACCACCGGCGACGGAACCGGATACACCGACCGCTATCGATATTAGTTAGCGATGGAGGGAGACGTTATGGACGACGGAAAGATGGCGCAGGACGTGCGCGGCGCTGCTGGTGCGACGGAGGTTGCCGCTGCCGCTGCCGACGTGCGCGCGGATGCGCGACCGGCGGGCGCGCCCGAGGCCGCCCGGCCCGCGGCGGACGGCGCCGACGCCGCTCGCGAGCGTCTGACCTCGGCCGATGTGAGCGTGTTCTGCGAGGGCATGGCGATGATGCTGGCCGCCGGCATCCAGGTCGACGAGGCGCTGAGCCTGCTGGACATCCGCCGCGCCAGCGCGCGCCTCTCGTGCGTGTGCGAGGAGGCCTACCGCGCCGTGCTCTCGGGATGCGGCCTGGCCGAGGCGATGCGCCGCACGGGGGCCTTCCCGCGCCATGCCGTCGACATGGTCGCCGTCGGCGAGCGCACGGGGCGCCTGGAGCAGACGCTGCGCCGCCTGACCTCCTACTACGACGAGGAGAGCCGCGTGTTCGCCAAGGTGCGCACCGCGGTGGGGTACCCCGCGGCGCTGCTGTGCGTGATGGCCGTGATCGTGGCGTTCACCGTGTGGGTGGTGCTGCCCGTGTTCATCCGCGTGTACGAGAGCATGGCGGGCAGCCTGACCGCCGGATCGTCCGCGGCCATCGCGGCGTCGGTCGTCATCGGCTGGGTGGCGCTCATCGTGACGCTGCTGGGCGCCGCTGCGACGGTGGCCGCCGTGGTGGCCAGCCGCACGCCGCGCGGCAACGCGCTTCTGATCAAGGTGCTCGAGCGCCTGCCGTTCACGCGCGGCGCGATGGAGAAGCTGGCGCTGTCGCGGTTCACGCTGGCGCTGTCGACCTACATCGCCTCGGGCGTCAACGACGACGTCGCGATGGCCGAGTCGATCAAAACCATCGAGCATCCGCAGGTGCGCGCCCATGCCGAGGAGGCGCTGCGCCTGATGGAGGACGCGGAGCGCTCGCGCGGCCTGTCTGCGGCGATCGCCGAGTCGTGCCTGTTCGACGCTCTGTACGCGCGCATGATCGTGATCGGCGCGCGCACCGGCAGCGTCGAGAACGTGCTGGCGGGCCTGGGCGAGACGTTCTTCAACGAGGCGGCGGACCGCGTCGACCGCGTGATCGACAGCGTGGAGCCGCTGCTGGCCGCGCTGCTGACCATCGCGGTGGGCACGACGCTCATCTCGGTGATGCTGCCCCTGATCGGCATCATGGGCTCGATCGGCTAGGGACGGGGGTCTGCGATGATCGGAAAGACGGCGCGGGCGAACACGGTCGGGGCCGACGTGCGCGCCCAGGTCGCCGCGGCCGCGACGGCTCCGCGCGGCGGCGTCCCCCGCGGGCTGCGTCCCGTGCTGATCGCGCTCGGCGCGCTGGTCGCCGCCGTGGCGATCGTCGCCTCGCTGATGGCGGCGCAGGCCAGCACGGCGGGCCAAGGCGCGGAGAGCGTACGCCAGGCGGTGCTGTCGGCAGCGATGCAGTGCTGCGCCGTGGAGGGATCGTACCCGTCCACCATCGAGCATCTGGAGGAGCATTACGGCCTGGCCGTCAACCATAGCGACTACGTGATCCTGTACGAGGCGTTCGCGTCCAACGTCGTGCCCAGCGTGACGGTGGTGCCGCGATGACGCAGCGCAACGACACCTCGCGCGTGCACGACCGCAGCCGCGACCAGCGGACGTTCACCGCCGGCCGCGCGGGCCTGCTGCGCCGCGTGGTCGATGCCGGACGCAAGCGCATGGCGATGGGCGAATTCGCGCCCGCCAACGTGTTCGCCATGCTGCTGTTCGGCGTGCTGGCGATCGCGCTGTTCCTGGCGCTTGCGGGCGGTACGGCCGCCTACGAGCGGATCGCGGACGACGACCAGGCGGCGCGCGACATGCGCATGGGCACCTCGCTCATCGCCAACACGGTGCGCGCGGTCGACGCCGTCGATGCCGTGACGGTCGGCGAGGGCCCCGAGGGCCGGGCGTTGGTGCTGGTGGAGCATCTGGATTCCGGCACGTTCGAGACGCGGCTGTACCTGCATGACGGCTGGATCGTGGAGGAGTACGCGGTCGCGGGATCGCCCTACGATCCTGCCGGCGCGGTGCAGGTGGCGGCGTCGGAGACGTTCTCGTTCGAGGTGCAGCCGAACGCGGTGCGCATCGATTGCGACGAGGGCCGGACCGTGGTGGCGCTGCGCGCCGACGGCGCGGTGGCTGACGAGGCGCTCCTGCCGTCCGACGCGGCGGACGGCTACGCGGCTCCCGTGGGGGCTGCGGCCGGCGGCGCGGCGGGCGGCGACGCAGCGGAAGGCGGTGAGTGACGTGGCGGATAGGCAGGCGCGCAAAGCCAGCTGGCACGGCAAGGCGTTCCTCGTCGAGGCGCTGGTGCTGCTGGTGTTCCTGGTCGCATCGCTTTCGATCCTGGTCGCCCTGTTCGTCCAGGCGCGCACCGAAGCCGACGAAGGCGAGCGCCTGTCCCAGGCGGTCCAGCTGGCGCAAAACGCCGCCGAGGAGTTCGCCGCCGATCCCGCCGGCTCGCAGGGGCTGGCCATCGAGGACGGGGGCCTGGTGGCGACCGTGCAGGTGGGCGAGGAGGCCCACGAGTCCGGGTCGCTGCTGAACGCGACGGTGACGGTCGTCGACGAGGAGGGCGGCGGCTCGATCGAGGCCGGCGAGGAGATATACCGGCTGGACACGGCGCGTTACGTGCCGGGGTTCGAGGGCGGTTTGCCGGATGCCGGCGCGAGCGCGAGCGCGGGCGATCCTGCGGCGGGCGCCGGCTCCAGCGCGGATGGCGTTGCCGCGACCGCCGATTCCGGAGCGGGCGCGTCGGCGTCCCCGGAGGCAGAAGGCGGGGTGGAGTAGATGGAGCGACGTCCCTCGACGGTGCGCATGGGCCCCATCAGCGTGTTCGCGCTGGTGATCATCTTGTGCCTGGCGGTTTTGGGCGTGCTGTCCGTCACGTCCGCATCCGTCGGGTCGGCGCTGGCGCAGCGCCAGGCGGAGTTCGCTGCCGACGACTACCGCAACGAGATCGTCGGGCAGTCTTTCTACGCCCACGCCGACGACGTGCTGGCGCAGGTGCGCGCCCAGGGCGGCGATGCCCAGGCGGCGTCGGCGGCCATCGAAGCCGCGATGGTCGACATCGGAAGCGCGGCGTCCTCCGACGTGGGCGTCCCGATCACACTGAGCACCTCGCTCGACGGCGGGGAGCTCGAGGTGCGCATCCAGGCGCAAAGCGGGCGCTGCCTGGACATCGAGTTCGCCATCCAACCCGACGCGACGCTGTCCGTCGCGGCATGGAAGGCGACGACGCTGTGGACCGAGGACACCACCGACCACCTATGGACGGGCGGCGCGGCGGCGGGCGACGCCGACGGCGGCGATGGTGCCGCTCCCGCAGGCAGCACGTCCCCGACCGGCGGCGATGCGGCGACCGCTGCGGAGCAGTCTACCGACGGTTAACTATTACCTACCGGGTGGCCATTTTGCATCACCGGCGGCCCGGCGCTTGTTACAATGTTGCAAGCTGGCACTACGATTGGAGAAGCAGCATGAGACTCGACGAGTTCCTGAAAGAGATGATCGAAGCCAAGGCGTCCGACGTGTTCATCGTCGCCGGCCTGCCCATCGCCTACCGCGTGGGCGGCCGCCAGCAGCGCATCGACGGCCCCGCGCTCATGCCCCAGGACACCGAGGCCATGGTGCGCGCTATCTACGAGGTCGCCGGCCGCTCGGTCGAGCGCTTCCTGGTGCTCGACAACCACGACGAGGACTTCTCCTTCGCGCTGCCCGGCATCGGCCGCTTCCGCGCCAACGTGTTCCGCCAGCGCGGCTCGCTGTCCGCCGTCATCCGCGTGATCCCGTTCGGCCTGCCCGATCCCAAGGACTTCAACATCCCCGAGGCGGTCCTGCGCACGGCCGGCCTGCAGAAGGGTCTGGTGCTCGTGACCGGTCCCGCCGGCTCGGGCAAATCCACCACGCTCGCCTGCATCATCGACCGCATCAACCGCGAGCGCTCGGGCCACATCATCACGATGGAGGATCCCATCGAGTACATCCACAGCCACCGCGGCTGCATCGTCACCCAGCGCGAGGTGCCCACCGACATCGCCACCTACGGCGAGGCGCTGCGCTCCGCCATGCGCGAGGCTCCCGACGTCATCCTGCTGGGCGAGATGCGCGACGCCGACACCATCGGCACCGCCGTGACCGCCGCCGAGATGGCCCAGCTCATCTTCTCGACGCTGCACACCACGGGCGCGTCGGGCACGGTCGATCGCATCATCGACGCGTTCCCGCCCTCGCAGCAGCGCCAGATCCGCCTGCAGCTCTCGATGGTGCTCCAGGCGATCGTCAGCCAGCAGCTCGTGCCCGCCAAGGACGGCGGCCTGGTGCCGGCGTTCGAGATCATGCTGGCCAACACCGCCATCCGCAACCTCATCCGCGAGGAGAAGACGCACCAGATGGACTCCGTTATCGCCGCCGGCGGCGATGCGGGCATGCAGACCATGGACCAGAGCCTGTTCGACCTGGTGCAGCGCGGCATCGTCGACCGCGAGGTGGCCCTCATGCACGGCATCCATCAGGAAGCCCTCGAAAAGCGCCTGGAGGCAGCGGGGCTGTAAGCCGCGAACCCGAGCAGCCGCCAAGTGAAGCTGAAGGGCCTGACTCCGGTCGAGTTCCGGGACCAGGCCTTTCGGAAGGCCTCGTAGAGGTTATGATCTATCGCGTCCAAGTTTTGGGGCGCAGTTCACCCCACGGGCGCCGCCTTTCAACTGATCATTCGCCCCGTTTTGACTATAACTTTCCATCTCGTGAAAACAGCATAAAAATAAACTCTCCATTTCGTGTAAAATACTGTAATAATAACTCTCCATTTCGTGAAGCACCTGGTAAACGGGGGGTGTGATACTTCATGCTATTCAAACGAAGAGCCTATGACCGCATGAAAGAATGGAAACGCGAGGCAGAAGGCTCCCGGGCTCTTCTTGTCGAGGGCGCGCGTCGCGTCGGGAAAAGCACGCTTGTCGAAGAATTCGCCAAGCGGGAGTATGCGCATCATCTCATCATCGATTTTTCTGAGGCGAGCGAGGAGCTCAAGGAGCTGTTTCTCCAGTATCGCGCGGATCTGGACGTGTTCTTCATGTATCTGCAGGCTTATACCGGCATTACTCTACCGCGTCGCGAATCGGTTGTCGTTTTCGATGAGGTTCAGCGGTTCGCGCCTGCTCGAGAATTCATCAAACAGCTTGTTGCCGATGGCCGCTATGACTACATCGAGATCGGATCCCTTATCTCCATCCGTCGGAACGTGGAGGGGATCGTCATTCCCTCGGAGGAGCGTACGCTTCGGCTGAATCCGCTTGACTTCGATGAATTTCTCAACGCGATCGGCGAGAGCCAGCTTTCCTCTGTGATCAGCGAGGCGTTCGAGACGCTGGCGCCGCTGCCCGATGTGCTGCATCGAAAAGCGATGCGGCTCTTTCGGGAGTATATGCTCGTTGGCGGCATGCCTCAGGTGGTTCAGGAGTATCTGAATAGCAGGGATTTCGAGGTAGCGGACAGAACTAAACGTGACATTCTGGCGCTGTACGATAACGACATTGCGAAATTCGGCGGCACCGACGCCACTCGCATTCGCCGCGTGTTCAGTACGCTGCCGGGGCAGTTGGCGAAGCATGATAAAAAATTCACTCTAGCATCGTTGGACAAAAATGCGCGTAGTCGCGAATACGCCGATGCGTTCTTCTGGCTATCCGATGCATGCATCAGCGCAGTATGCTACAACGTGGACGATCCGGCGGTGGGGTTGGCGGCGAGTGCGAACGAGTCGTCGTTCAAATGCTACATGGCGGATACGGGGCTTCTCGTGGCGCAGATGTTCCGGGATAACGACACCACCCCCCACGAGGTTTACAGAGACATCCTTATGGACAAACTCGAGATCAACGAGGGCATGCTTACGGAAAATGCTGTGGCACAGCAGCTGCTGGCGAACGGACACAAGCTTTATTACTATTCGAGACGTGACGATTGCGACCGCAGAAGCACCATGGAGATCGATTTCCTCATAACACGAGGCTACGACGACGCTGCCGGAAGGATGCGTGTTTCTCCCATCGAGGTGAAATCGAAGAAGAACTATCGCTTTGTCTCCCTGGAGAAGTTCAAGGACAAGTTTGGAAAACGAGTGGGAACAAGATTCATCTTGCATCCAAAACAGCTTATGAAAGAAGCGGATGTAGTGCGTTTGCCGCTTTACATGGCGCATTGCTTGTAGCGCTCATTGCGCTCATCCCCGAAAGGCTCTATTCGCGTAGTCTCGCTCACGCCCCTTCTTCGCCGACGCCCCGCCGCGCACTATTCGTTCGGTTTTGCCCTCATCCAGCACCCGCCGTGGCAAATATTCCCGATTAGAGCGTTTTGAGGGCGCGGAGAATCACGCCGCCGTAAAGCAAAAAGCCGCTGAGCAGGCATTTCTCCAATCGTCATAGCGCGCGACCACGTTGCAAGCGTCGATTCCGCGCTCTATTCGAGCCTTTTTGCCAACGAGGGGCTTCTTTCGCGTCAAATCATCGCGAATAGTGCGCGTCTGAGAAGAGGCGAGGGATTCGGCTAAAGGGGCTCGGGCACCCCATTAGTAAAAATGTCGATTTTTCATTAGTGAAAATGTCGGAGTTTCACTAGTAGAAATATCGAAATCCCGTTAGTGGAGATGTTGAGGTCCCGTTGGCGGGAATGTCGATTCCGCGTCGGCGGCATTCGTTCCGTGGGGCGGCTGCCCGGTTTCCGCATTGATGCCCCGATACGCCGCGCTCATTCCGAAAGGTCAAAAAATAGCACCTGTCGGGGATGCATTCGTTCCGCTGCCTGCCGAGTTCGTTCTTAGCTGAAAAGCCGGGGTGGGTATTTGTGGTAAATATACTAGCGATTATTTTTACCCTACGGGTAGGAGTTCGACGTCGGATCGCAGACGAGCGAACGTCCCGGGCGGGGATGCCGGAATGGAAGTTCGGCTCCCACGTTGGAACGCACGGGGCGGCGCGGTCCGGCGAGGAGGAACCGCGAGAGATCGCAGCTGAAAAGGTGGGTGGTGTCTTATGAAGTCCAACAGCAGAGTCCTGAGAGGATGGCGGGATTTCGGCGTCAAGGCGACGGCGATCATCCTGACGATCCTGCTCGCCACGCAGATGGTGGGCACGCCGGCGTTCGCAAGCGGCGCGCTGACCAACAAGCAGGCGAGCGAGGATATCGCCACGACGGTGGATGACACCGGCGTGGAGCCCTCCGGAACGGAGGCGACAGACACGACGGTTGACGCCACCGCGACGGATGCGGAAGCGCAAACCGACAGCGCGACCGATCCCGCGGACGAGGCTTCTGCGACTCAGCCGACGGACGAAGGCACCCAAGAGCCGACGGACCAGCAGGCCGGCACCGCCGGCACGGATCCCGCTGACAACGGCGGGTCTGCCGCTGCGCCCGGCTCCGAGCAGGGCCAGGTTGCTTCCATCAATCTGGACATCGCCGAGGGCGCCACTATCACGATCGACGGCAAAGAGTTTGCTTCCACCACCAAGCAGACCGACGTCGCCGCGAACGAAGAGCTGAAGCTCACGGCTGCCGCCCTCGAGGGCATGCAGGTTTCCGCGGTCATGACCGTCATCGACAACATCGAGAGCGACCCGATCGCCGCCGACGAGAACGGCGAGTACACGATCGCCGCCGAAGACGTCACCGATGGGCTGACGGTGAGGGTCGAGACGAGCGCGGTTGAGGGCGAGACTCCGTCCGAGGGCGAGGAAGCCCCGGCGGAGGATGGTACTGAGACTGGCGACGAGGAGTCGACCGACGCCGCCGCAGCTGAGGGCGAGAACGATTCTGCAAAGGCCGCTGCCGAGAAAGAATTCTCTGCTGCGAACAACGGCATCTCGCTGTTATCTGCCGGTGGTGACGGGACCACAAGTGGCAGCGGAGCAGAGGACGATCCCTACAAGATTGAGGCTGGTACGAGCGTCGTAATCCCGGAGGGCTATAAGGGCGACAACTCCAGGTGGAGTATTGTTGAAGGCGAGAAGCACGGTTTTCTTTCGAATACAAGCATAGGAAGTGACGGGAACTGGTGGCACGACGGAGAGGACGCCCATGCTACTCTGACTGTTTACGACGACGCCCCCGATGGTGCCACAATCGTTGTGCGCTTTGGATACAAGGGTATTCTCGAACACTACGAGTACACCTACTTCGAGGTGATTAACAGCTCCTACGCGACCCTTTCCTTCGACGGCAATGGTGCACATCTTTCACAAGACGCATTTGCTACTCAGGGCGCACAAAAGGACAGCAGCGGTAATGCGGTGTTCACTATTCCTGGAACAACGCCTCAGCGGGATGGCAACTACGTCTTCGCAGGCTGGGCAACTACAAAGGATGCGACTGTTGCCGAATATCAACCCAATAACGTGATCACTGTTTCGCAGAACACCACGCTCTACGCCGTGTGGAAACAGTCTGTCGAAGTCAGGTTTGATCTAAATGGAGGGAGCGGCACCAAACCAGATACAATTGATGTTGAAGCGCCCGGCACCGTTGTTCTTCCGTCGTCTGAGGGCTTCTCTCGCGAGGGCTTTGTATTTTTAGGGTGGGCAACTTCGTCCGACGCAAATGTCACCAACGGCACAGGTGCAATTTACGATGCAGGACAATTTTATCAGGTTGAGGAAACCACTACATTTTATGCAATTTGGGCTGAAGCAGGAGTCTCGCAAAACGTTCATTTCTTTATTCGAATGGATGGCGTGACAGTTCCAGAGCCTTCAAATGCAGGCTCTTCGGAATATACGGATCACAGCAATAAGGTATATCGATCGGATGATGATCGGGGGAACGACGGTAATGGCGTTGCTGCGGCCGATGGGATGTTCTTTACGGACGATGAAGGACCCGTCCTTGCGGTTAACAGATTTGTGACGGATTCCTCGGGCTCTGCAGTCGAAGCCAATTTGTTAAAAAAGCCGACAAGTGAGTCGATCCTGTCGGCCTTGCAGGCTAAAGATCATGCAACTTACGGCGATATGACTGTCCAAGAATTCGATGAGCAGTATACGGTTGTATGGTACGTAATCAAAACTGTTGACGATGTCTGTAGCGGCTGGCATGTCGACGGAGCGCTTGTGAAACGCTCCGACGTATATCTTTACTATAACCAAAACTGCACCACATTGGGCGCGGATGCAATCATCCCACCTTCGTCCCCTCATAAGCAAGGCGATGAGGTGGAGGTTGAAGCCGGCAATATGGTTCGTGATGGGTACACTTTTACTGAATGGAACACCCGTGCGGATGGAAGTGGTACTGGCTATAGCCCGGGAGAGAAAATAACCCTCAATGAGAGTACGACTCTCTATGCCATTTGGCGTGCTAACGATGCGACCGAATATAGCATCCAACACATTAAAGTAGATGCAGACGGGGAAGAGGTTGTATATCGTGAGGAGACCAAAGCAGGTAAAACCGATTCAGTTGCAACCGCCGAACACATCGAAATCCCCGGCTACAACTTTGACGAGGATCACGAAGGCACCGTTGCCTCCGGCACCATCGCCGGCGACGGCTCGCTCATGCTGAAGCTGTACTACACGCCCAACGACGACCAGCTGACCTACAACGCCAACGCCCTCGACGCCACCGGCTCCACCGATCCGACCAAAGGCAAGGTTGATCAGGACGTCACCGTCGCCGCCAACGGCTTCGAGCGCGCCGGCTACGCCTTCGTGGGCTGGAACACCCAGACCGACGGATCCGGTGACTCTTACGAAGAGGGCGCCGACTACACGCTGACCCCGGGCGAGGACGTGCTCTACGCTCAGTGGAGGCAAACTATATTCGATGGCGGAACGATAACCGTGCGCGTCGAAGTGGACGGCCAGCAGGTTAATGCAGACGAGCATCTTTCGGGCTTGAGCAACTGGAATAACGGAACGCAGGGGTTCAATGCGTACAAAGATGGCGACGTTTATAAAATCGATTACAAGTACGACAACTTAAACTGCGCCGATTTTACCTTTGATGTTATCAATGCCGTTGGTTATACCGTGGAAGTGGAGTCCGATCCCGACGATCCTACTACCGGTCTTGATGGCCATACGGTTCGAAATGTTAAGATCACCGAACAACCACCCGGGACTTGGACGCTTGATAACATTCCCAGTGGAGCAACGGTTACGGTCCAGTTGATCCCTAAATCGTACAGCGTGAGCTACGCCTACTCCGGAAACGTGCCCGAGGGCGCCGAGGAGGCCCCGGCCGGCGGCACCTACGAGTACAACACCGCCCAGACCGTGGCCACCGAGCCCTACGAGGCCGGCGACACCGTCGACGACGCCCGCGGCACCTGGACCTTCAAGGGCTGGACGACCGACGACGCGACCGTGACCGGCGGGCAGTTCACCATGCCCTCCAACCAGGTCGACTTCACCGGCACCTGGGAGCTGACCGACCCGGCCGAGTACAAGATCACCTACTCCTACTCCGGCGACGTGCCCGAGGGCGCCCCCGAGGCCCCCGGCGAGGCGACCGCCGAGTACAACACCGCCCAGACCGTGGCGGCCTCGCCCGAAAACGTCACCGACTCCCGGGGCGTGTGGACCTTCAAGGGCTGGACGACCGACGACGCGACCGTGACCGGCGGGCAGTTCA
>ERZ1034920.428-NODE-428-length-34232-cov-6.363695_pt1 | contig 34232 bp, 27 predicted proteins | sample MGYA00520688_ERZ1034920 | MGnify/ENA primary metagenome ERZ1034920 (study PRJEB33766, sample SAMN09781785) | gut metagenome | biome: gut microbiome | host: Homo sapiens | place: Madagascar | study: EMG produced TPA metagenomics assembly of the PRJNA485056 data set...
TAGAAATCTGAGGATATCTCTAACTTTTTCCAACTGACAATAGATTTACTCTATCAATTACTCTTCTATATATAGTATTTTTCATTATTCTATGTTACACTCACAGTAAATTACATCAAATCAGAAAAAGCCAGTTACATTGCTCGGTCAGAATAACCGCACCCAGAATATCTGTGGGTGCTCTATGCATTTAATATGACTTATAGGAGGTAATTGTAAAATGGCAATTTCAATTGGCATCAACGGATTTGGACGCATCGGACGCGTCGCTCTCCGTATTGCCATCAGTCAACCAGATACTTTTAAACTTTGTGGGATCAACGTGCGTAATGCTGATCTGGACTACATGAAATATATGGTCCGCTATGATTCAACATTCGGACGTTTCCAGGGGGAGCTTGACACATATGAGCAGGGTCTGATCATCAATGGTCAGAAGATTCCTGTGTTCTCTGAATCGGACGCTTCTCTGATCCCATGGGACAGCTGTGGTGCTGAATATATCATTGATGCAACCGGCGCCTACTGCACAACGCAGAAAGCTATGGATCATCTGCAAGGCGGGGCTAAAAAGGTTATTATATCTGCTCCTGCAAAAGATGAAGAGACACCTACTTTTATCATGGGTGTAAACCATACCGAATACAACAGTGATATGCCCGTAGTTTCTAATGCATCCTGCACGACGAACTGCCTGGCACCGATCTGCAAGATTCTAGAAGACAATTACGGTATTGAATACGGACTCATGTCCACGATCCACGCAGCTACTGCTAAGCAGAAGGTTGTTGACAGCCGTTCTCAGAAGGACTGGAGAACCGGCCGTTCTGCATTTGGCAATCTAATCCCATCTACCACCGGAGCAGCTAAAGCGATCTCCCTCGTAATTCCTTCATTGAAGGACAAAATGAGTGGCATCTCTTATCGCGTACCTACTTCAGATGTATCTGTTGTTGACTTAAACGTAGCTTTGAAGAAATCGACATCTTACGAAGAAATCTGCAAAAAAGTTCAGGAAGCCTCTATGACATATTTGTCCGGTATTCTGGATTATGTGGATGATGAAGTAGTATCTTCTGATTTCATCGGAGATTCTCATGCATCCATCTTCGACGCACGACAGGGCATTCAGGTGAATTCCCACTTTTTCAAGGTGATCTGTTTCTATGACAATGAATGGGGCTATACCAGTCAGGTAATGCGCCTTATCCAGTACATGGATCAGGTCGACCATAATCGCTAAATAGTTCTGAATAGGACCGAGCTCGTTTCTGATTGAATATGTAATATACTTTCTGTAAGGGACATATGCATTCGTTATTACGATTATGAACCGAAAGACAAAAGACCTGCCGCATTGTAAAAAGTGCGGCAGGTCTGCTTTATTCTTTCTCACCTCCGACTATCCTTTACTATCTGGCCATCTTCAATCACAAGAATCCTCTCTGCCTGTTCTGCGATCTTCTCATCATGTGTGATCAAGAGAATCGTCTGTCCATATTTTTCATTCAATTCGCGAAAAAGCTTAATAATCTCCCGGCTGTTCTTCTGATCCAGATTTCCTGTAGGCTCATCTGCCAGAATCAGTTTCGGTTTACTGATCAGTGCTCTTCCGATTGCAACTCGCTGCTGTTGACCGCCGGACAATTCGCTCGGAAGATGATTCACACGCTCTGTAAGACCGAGTAATTCCAGTAATTCATCCAAATCTTTTCGTTCTGCCTGTCTGTGATCCAGGAGCATCGGCAGACAAATATTCTCTTCCACGTTCAGTACCGGAATCAGATTATAAAACTGATAGATCTGACCAATCTCTCTTCTTCGGAAAGCAGTCAGCTCACGTTCTTTCATTTCATAAATAGACCGTCCGCCAATATATACCTTGCCAGATGTCGGCTTGTCAACGCCGCCCAGGAGATGAAGAAGCGTTGACTTTCCTGAACCCGACGGCCCTAAAATCGTGACAAACTCTCCTTCTTCCACCGAAAAGGAAACGTGGTTAAGTGCAACAACTTTATTATCTCCAAAGCCATATTCTCTCGTAAGCTCTTCCGTTCTCAATACTTCCATCTTCGCGCCTCCCTTACTGGTTATCGTTACGAATAGATTCGATAATATTCAGATGTTTCAATTGTGACATTGCATATCTCACGGGTACGATCAGTAATAAAATAGCAACTACAATCTGTATCGGTACCATGTCCCATGGTATTTTCCATGTAATATTATAAAAAACTTCGTGATAGGTATCATACACGCCTAATAATCCAAGAAAACTTATCGGTATTCCAATCACACACCCGATAATCCCATAAAAACCTGCCTCTATGGATAACATCCTCTTCAGATCTTTCCGGGACATTCCCATCGACTGATAAGCTGCGAACTCTTTTCTTCGCATACGCATAGAAGTCGATATACTTTGGAAAATATTGGTTAATGACAATAACGTGATAAGCACCATCAATCCATATCCTAATATCAACAATAAAAACTTTTGCGAACGAAAATATTCTTTCTTCTGCCAAAGTGCCTGGCTATTGAAGGAATAGCTATCTCTCTTCGAAATATCCACCTCATCAAAAGAAACAGCCGGGTCATATGTCAACGGAGCACTTTGTTTCAGTCCCACCTCCTGTGCGATACTCTCAATTTCTCCCCTTATCCTCTCATCTTCCTGTATCCGCGTTGAGAATCCATCCATTCCAAAAAGAAAATTCAAAAACGTATGCTCTTCCTCTGCCTTTTTCCTTTGGATATTAAATTTCAAATAAGTAGCAACACTATTATAAGTTGGGTAATGAAATGCATAGGTATCTTCAGGATGTTTTTTATAAATATCACTATACATTGGATCTTTCAGTAATCGTTCAAAATCATCCATAGACATATAAATGTGGCAGAATCCCAATGTTTCCTCCTGATATCCATTAATATCGTCTTGCTTTCCGGAATAATAAGGATACGGCGGTGTTTCCTGTGTTGTTCCAATCAGCCGAAAGCTTCCCTTTCGCATCTCATCACGCTGATTATCATATGTCCCCGTAAAGATTCCTATATCCCCATAACGGCTATACCAAAAGGTAAATTCACTGTCTGGCTGTGCCTTCAATATACTGCGTTGACAGATCTTTTCTAATGTCCGGACTTCCTCGTGATCTTCAATTAACACCTGATACTCTTCTGTGGTGTCTTCTGGAATTTCATATCCTGCCTTTTTCACATATGCCTGAAAGGTTTGATCATCTACCCCCACGATCACTGTTCGTAAATGAATGCCTTCTATCCAATTTCCTGATTTCATATCCTGAAAACTTTTAAGTTGCGATGGTTCATCTGACCACCAGAATCCAGTCTCTTCAGATACCTCAAATGGAACCTCCTGCAAATCATCCTGAATCTCCCCTGGTTCCAGCAGCATGTCGCTGATACTCATATTACGCTCTAACGATATGGAAGTCACCTCCGGTAATGCAGCTACTTTTTCATAAAACTCCATAATCTTATCATTATCCATCGTATAAAGTTCTGTCCAGAGTTCCAGTTCTTCCCGTTTCCTATCATCTACCGGATAATACTCTTTATTGATTCCACGCATCACTGCCATGCCGTCCAAAATTACACAAAAAGTCAATATCAGCAATATACTGTTTGCAATATAGCTTTTCCTGCGAACCCACATATTCTTAAATGCCAACATTCCCACTATGCCCAATAGCTTCCGTTTTTTTAACAGGTTGGTTCGGGTACGCATCTTGGTGTTCACTTCATAAGTCTGTGTGATCAGCTCCATACTGGAGGTATGGACCGCTTTCCATGCCGGAAAGAGACACGCCAGAAATATCATCAGAAATCCCCAGAATACAAAAGTTATGACCCTTCCAAACGTAAGCTCTACCACCAGCGGCTGTTCATACATAAAAATATTTTCCAGCCCTTTTACGATACCTTTCGTAAGTAAGATCCCCGCTCCGATTCCGACCGGGATCCCAACGAGTCCTTCCAGTATTCCTTCCCAGTAAACCACACTGATCCTTTGAAATTTACTCGCCCCGATACTTCCCAATGTTCCCAGATATCTTAGTTTTTCAAATGTAGAGATGGAATAGGCATTGTAAATCAGCACACAGCCCATAAGCATCACCATCGCAACTATAACATTGATGATTCCGCCCACGCTCATACTGGTTTCGTCATTTAGTCCATAGTATTCTAAAAGTTCTATATGATAGGTAATATTATATTTTCCCGTTTCACGATACGGAAGCCGCCGCCACTCTTCCTCTGGAAGCTGTTCCATACCGATCTTTTTGCCAATTTTCTGTGTTCTAGCAAACATACGCCAACTGACGTTTTTCATTTCAGCAGCCACACACAAACCCGCATCCGGTTCGCAGTCTTCGCACTCCGTTTCTGATACATTACATAGCTTTTTATTTTCTTTCAGGCTTTCATACTGTTCCTGATCTAAATCATGGAAGATCAAATGCCAGCTTCCCTGATCTTCCCGGATGCTCTCCCGGATCATTCCCATCAATGTATTGGTAAAGAGCGATATCGTCGTGAGGATAATCATCGTACAGATAATACCAAGGATGGTGGCTCTGGTGCGCTTTTTATTCTTTTTCAAATAACGTAAAGTCAATTTAAAAATAATTCCCATATCCGCTCCTCCTTCACATATTATCAAAAAAACTGACCATCACACAATGCCGGTCTTCTAACGTCTCCTGAACCAGTTCGCCGTCATGACGTTCTACGATCCGCTCTACGCTTTTCATTCCATATCCTTGCGCAGACGAAATTGTTGCACCGCTGATCAGTCTTTTTTGCGAAAATATCGGTCGTTTCACAACGCTGTTACTGATTTTTATTAAAGTCATATCCATCCGCTTTTTTATTTCAACACGTATCCAGTTGTCTTGTCCATCTGTTTCTTCACAGTTCTCAATCGCATGATCAATCAGATTTCCAAACAGTATACTTTGTTCCGCTTCTGTCAGACCACCGATCGTCACCATCTCCGCTTCTATAGCAAAACGTATTCCTTTTTCTTCTGCCTTTTGCTTCTTCTGAGTTAATATAAAATCAAGGAAATAATTTCCGGTCCATACCGCACCTTTCACCTCAAGATATTCCTGATCAAGTTCATTCAAATAGTCTTCTATTCTCTGCCATTCCCCCTTTTGAACCATCATACGCAACCCCAGCAGGTGATGTCTTATGTCATGTACTGCCCGCCAGCTATTCTCTGTACTCTCTAATAAAGATTGGTATCTTTGCTCTAAAATGTTGTCATGTAATTCCAGTATCTTCTGGTCTTTTGCCATAAGGCGATTTTTCAGGAAGAAGAGTACAATGATTGTGGCAATCACCAATACACCAAGAAGTGAAAAGCCACCATCCAACCCATTCATGGATATTTCTCCTATAGCCATTTCAACCAGTTTTTTCTGATATCTAAGTATCACCAGCGATAAGATCACATCAATCAGCACGAAATATCCTGTATACTCTTCATTGATCTTCCATTTATATTTTATGATCAATATCACTAACCCTATAAGAATGATTCGTGATAATGCAAAGATAAGAATTTGTTCCAGAGACACTGCATTCCAAAAAACTCTTGGGTAAAACTTCTCTCCCAACAATGTCATACTAAAAAAAGCTATTACGAAATCCAACAATGTCAGCACTCCGTGGTATAGCCAAACATAGCTGAATATAAACAGATATCCCTTTCTCCTTATAATAAATACAACGATACAAAATAGAACGACTTGTACCAGAAACATCGTTCGCGAAAAGAAACATAACCGCCTGTTTGCTGTCAGTAATGTAGTAATAAACAGAGAACTCACTATAAGAAGTCCCTTATAACATCTATTTATCTTTTTCATATCCAAAATTGTATGTAACATCAAATAATAGCCTGTGATAACTTCTAGCAAAGAAACTATGAACAACAGGATAAAACATGCGCTCCCCATTGCTATCGCCCCTCCCAGTATTTCCAAATATTTTCTTTTACATTTTTGATTCTCGCATAGCTTACTTCTACAGTATCTCCATTGCTCAGATAAATAATATTATCTCTGACTTTCATAATATGTCTTAAATTGACTATACTGCCTCTATCGACCATAATAAATTCATCACTCTCTAATTTTTCAAAGACATTTTCCATGCTGGTTCGTTCACGAACTTCACCTTCTACCGTAAAAAAGCTCGTATATTTCGTTCCTTTTGCTTTCCGTATATAGATAATATCATCCTGGCACATTTTCACTCTCTGTGTATCCGAGCCAATATAGCAATACTTTATCGAATGATTCCGCACAATGCCAAGCAGCCTGTCCATTATCTCCGGCAGTCTTTGTTCTACATCTTCTTTTAGAATATACTGGTATGCTTCCATGCGATAGCTTTCAATTGCATATTCCACATAAGCCGTAAGAAAAACAATATAAATATTCGGATCACGCTCACGCGCTTTTTTACCCATTTCAATACCGTTCATTTCCGGCATATCTACATCAGATATCAAGATCTGGTATCTAACCGTTTCAAATGCCGACAGGAAATCTTTCGCCTTCTCATACGTATCTATATGTACATCCTTGGATTCTCCCAGCATATTTAACAGGATTCCACGGATATTTTCCAAGACGCTTTTCTCATTATCCACTATTGCGATATTTATCAATATTCTTCCTCCGCGAATGCATACTGCTTGCTATTTTAATACACAAAAATATGTTTTTGTTCTGAATTATAACATAATTTTATCATTTTTCTGCAATATTGACCATGAGTTTAATATTTTCTGACCATGAATTTCTAACTCATCACAACAAAAAATCTGCCACTTCACAATTTCTCAATCGTAAAGCAACAGATCCTTTTCGTTTTATATTCTACTTTATAAACATCGCATCTCCAAAGGAGAAGAATCGATATCTCTCCCGGATTGCTTCCTGATATGCATTCAGCACATGTTCTCTGCCTGCCAGTGCAGATACCAGCATGATCAGTGTCGACTCCGGCAGATGGAAATTCGTGATCAGTGCATCCAGAATCTTGAACTTGTATCCCGGATAAATGAAGATCTCCGTCCAGCCGCTGCATTCTCTGAGGCGTCCGTTCTCATCTGCTGCTGACTCTACGGTTCTGCAACTTGTGGTTCCCACGCAGATCACGCGTCCGCCATTGTCCTTGGCACGGTTAATCTTCTCAGCCGCTTCGGCATCAATATGGTAAAATTCTGAATGCATGTGATGCTCCAGAATGTCATCTACCTTAACCGGGCGGAACGTTCCAAGTCCTACATGCAGTGTAACTCTGGCAATATCTACGCCCTTTTCCTCGATCTGCTTCAGCAGTTCCGGTGTAAAATGCAGTCCAGCTGTCGGTGCAGCCGCAGATCCGGTATGCTTGGCATATACGGTCTGGTAACGATTCTTGTCCTCAAGCTGATGCGTGATATACGGCGGTAATGGCATCTGTCCAAGCTGATCCAGAATCTCTTCAAAGATTCCTTCATATTCAAACTTGATCAGTCGGTTGCCTTCCTCTACGACATCGATGACTTCACCAACCAGCAGACCTTCGCCGAACACGATCCGTGTGCCTGGTCTTGCTTTCTTGCCAGGTTTTACCAGTGTCTCCCACACATTGTTCTCTTTGCGCTTCAGCAGAAGCACTTCGATCTTAGCTCCGGTCCCCTCACGGGCACCGATCAGTCTCGCCGGAATTACCTTGGTGTCATTGATCACCAGACAGTCTCCCGGGTTCAGATAATCCACGATCTCTTTAAAAATGTGATGAGAGGTCTCACCGGTCTCTTTATCTAACACCAGAAGCCTGGAGCTGGAGCGATCCTCCAGCGGATCCTGTGCGATCAATTCTTCCGGCAGATCAAAATAAAAATCCTGTCGTTTCATACTATCTCTCCGTTCTATTTACGAAGCTCGATTCCCATAGCTTCCAGACCGGCAAGAATCTTATCCATTGCTTTGGAAATATCTGACTCTTCCAGTGTTCTGTCTTTTGCACGGAATGTAATAGAGTAAGCTACAGACTTGAATCCCTGTTTGATCTGAGCTCCTTCGTACAGGTCAAACAGTGAGTAGCTCTCCAGATGAGCTCCGCCATTTTTCTCAATTACTTCTTCAATCTGTCCTACCATGATGTTCTTCGGCACTACCATACTAAGGTCACGGTTTACAGCCGGGAACTTGGCAATTCCTTCGTATTTACGGTCAAATGTAGCACGCGCTACGATCTCAGGCATATCGATAACAGCGATGTATGCTCTCTCTCCGATTCCGTAGATATCTGCAACGTCCGGATGTACTTCACCCAGATATCCAACTACGGTTCCATCGTAAATGATATTAGCCTGACGTCCCGGATGCAGGAATGTCTTGCCTGCGTTTGGATCGTAAGTCTCTTTCTCGTGCAGTCCGATCTTGTCAAAGAACTCTTCTACAACACCCTTCATGCTGAAGAAGTCACCTTCTCCGTACATACCCAGAGTAAACTGCATACGCTCATCCGGAAGCTCTGTCAGCGGAAGTGCCTTTGGCAGATATACATTGCCAAGTTCGTATAACTTCACGTTTTTATTTCTACGGTTGTAGTTGGTAGCAAGTGATGTCAGCATTCCATTCAGGGATGTTGTTCTCATCACGCTGTAATCCTCACCCAGCGGGTTGCGGATCTCGATTGCCTGACGAAGCTTAGAATCCTCCGGCAGTAATAATTTATCAAATACCTTCGGGCTCTCGAAGGAGTATGTCATACCCTGGCTGAATCCGCAAAACTCTGCGATATTTCTTGCCACCTCTTCAATACGGAGCTTGTAAGACAGCTTACCTGTCGTAGCTTCTCCGCTTGGAAGTGTGATTGGAATATTGTCATATCCGAAGAATCTTGCGACTTCCTCTGCCACGTCTGCCAGACGGTGGATATCCTGACGGAAGGTCGGAGCTACGATCTCATTTGTAGTCTTATCATATTCCAGTTCTACTAACTTCAGATAGCCAAGCATCTGTTCTTTCGTCAGATCTGTTCCGAGAAGTGCATTGATCTTCTCTGCGTCAAATGTAACTCTTGACGGCTCTCTCTTCTCTGCATAGACGTCTACCATTCCGCCTACAACTTCTCCGGCACCCATTTCTTCTACTAACTGGCATGCGCGGTCAATTGCTGCCTGCGCATTTTCCGGATCCAGACCTTTCTCGAATTTACCGGATGCATCGGTACGAAGTCCGATCTTCTTAGCCGACTTACGGATGTTGGTTCCGTTGAAGCATGCAGCTTCGAACAGCATTGTCTTAACATTATCTGTGATCATAGAGTTCTCGCCACCCATGATACCTGCTACACCGATTGATTTTTCGCCATCACAGATCATCAGCACAGAGCTGTCCATCTCTCTTTCCTGTCCGTCCAGAGTTACGAATTTCTCACCATCTTCTGCACGGCGCACTACGATCTCGCGGCCTGCGATCGTATCCAGATCATACGCATGCATCGGCTGTCCATATTCTTCCATTACATAGTTGGTAATATCTACCAGATTGTTGATCGGACGGATTCCTACAGATGCAAGTCTTCTCTGCATCCACTCCGGTGACGGTCCGATCTTAATATTTTTTACAACTCTTGCTGTGTATCTCGGGCAGAGTTCCTGATCCTTGACTGTAACCTTTACATAGTCATTGACATCCTCGTCATTGCCAGTCGGTGTTACAACCGGCGGATGGAATTCCTTGCGGAATGTAGCTGCTGCTTCTCTTGCAATACCGATCACGCTGTAGCAGTCTACACGGTTGGATGTGATCTCATATTCAAATACCACATCATCCAGTCCCAGTGCGCTGATCGCACTGCTTCCTACTTCTACATCTTTCTGGAAAATGTAGATACCGTATTCCGGTGCCTCCGGGTACATATCACGGTTAGATCCCAATTCTTCGATGGAACACATCATACCGTTACTCGGCACACCACGAAGCTTGCCTTTCTTAATCTTGATACCACCGGCAACGCGCTGTCCAGGCTCGTGACCTCCGGCTACACGTCCGCCGTCCAGAACAACCGGCACTTTGTCTCCTTCTTTTACATTCGGAGCACCTGTAACGATCTGAATCGTCTCAGTTCCGATATTTACCTGACAAATGATCAGTTTATCTGCATCCGGATGCTTCTCAATCTTGTCGATCTGACCTACTACGATGCGGTCCAGATCTGCATCCATTTTTTCAAATCCTTCTACTTTTGTACCGGAAAGTGTCATCGCATCGGTATATTCCTGCGCTGTCACATCCAGATCCGGCACATATGCTTTTATCCATGATAATGAAGTATCCATTATAATCTCCTTTCAATGTAACACTTATTCGTGCTTCCTTCTGTTGTGTGCTCTTATTATGTCTCCAGAATCCCGCCGATTCCCGGCGCCGCCTCCCAAAGAGGCTCCTGATTCTGTCGAACCGTTCGCACACAGAAGTAAATACTCACTTCGTTCGTGCTTCCTTCTGTTGTGTGCTCACTAGAACTGTTTCAAGAATCTAATATCGTTTTCGTACAGTAATCTCATGTCGTCGATTTCGTATTTCAGAAGTGCGATTCTTTCCAGTCCTACACCAAATGCGAATCCTGTGTATTCTTCCGGATCAATTCCGCACATTTCGAGTACGTGTGGATGTACCATTCCGCATCCCAGAATCTCGATCCATCCGGATCCTTTACAGAAACGGCATCCCTTACCGCCGCACTTGAAGCAGCTTACATCTACCTCAGCGCTTGGCTCTGTGAATGGGAAATGATGTGGGCGGAACTTTGTCTTGGTATCTTCACCGAACAGTTCCTTTGCAAATACTTCCAGTGTTCCTTTCAGGTCTGCGAATGAAATGTTCTTATCGATAACCAGTCCTTCGATCTGATGGAAGGATGGTGAATGTGTTGCATCCACTTCATCTGAACGGAATACTCGTCCAGGTGCGATCATACGGATTGGCAGCTTGCCCTGTTCCATTACGCGGGCCTGTACCGGTGATGTCTGTGTTCTCAGCACAATATCATCATTGATATAGAAAGTATCCTGCTCATCCTTTGCCGGATGATCTGCCGGAATATTCAGTTTCTCAAAGTTATACAGATCGTATTCTACTTCCGGTCCTTCTACTACTTCGTATCCCATACCGATGAAAATACGTTCTACTTCTTCCAATGCGATCGTATTCGGATGACGGTGTCCTACCATGTTCTTCTTAGCCGGCAGTGTAACGTCGATAACTTCCTGTTTCATCTTTTCTTCGCGGATCGCACGCTCCATTTTCTGCTTGCTTTCTTCCAGAATCTCTTCGATGGCTGCACGTGTCTCATTAACCATCTGACCTACTTTCGGTCTTTCTTCCGGTGCTACATCTTTCATTCCTTTAAGAACAGCAGTCAGTTCTCCTTTTTTACCAAGGAATCTGACGCGGGCTTCGTTCAATTTCTCCGGTACATCAGCAGACTGAATTGCTTCAATGGCTTCTCTGCGGATGCTTTCCAATCTTTCTTTCATCCTTCTCTTCCTTTCTCTTTCATAAATAATTAAATGACTATGTTTCCTCTTCCTTAAATATCTATATCGTTCAGAGTCACTGAACGAATAGAACAAAGAATGTGCCTTGGCACATTCTCGCGCCTGCGGCGGTCGCTTGCGACATCTACCTTATCCGCCGCAGTGCGCATCCTCGCGGAGCGGTTTTTACTTTACAGGAAAGCAATTTCCTGTAAAGCAAAAAAAACCTCATCCCAAAAGGGACGAGGTTAACTCGCGGTACCACCCTGATTCCTATCTTACGACAGGCACTCATGTTCGTGTAACGTACGAATACGGCATGTCCTACTATCGAATCATCATATATCGAAATATTCAAACATGCAGCTAACGTGGGAAATTCGATCCCTGTCTGAACCCGGAGCTACTTTCAGCCTGTGGTATGCCCCTCTCTGATGGAAAACAGTTCTCTACTGACACGGTCATCACTTTTATCTTTGATTTAAACAATACAAAGTCATTATACTCACTGACTTTTTTAATGTCAAGCCGATTCTTACGTTTCTGAATCTGTTTCTGAAGCTGTTTCCGAAGCTCCTTCTGTAACATCTGCCTTCTCTTCAGCGACTTCCTTTTTGTCTGCTCCGGTAAAGAGTACATCTTTCATATAGATATTAAGTTGTGCTCCAAACAACACACAATACATACAGAAATACAGCCAGAGCATGATCAGCACGATTGTAGTCAGACTGCCGTACATATCCGAAAATCCTTTAAAAATATCCAGGTATACAGAAAATACCCAGGATATGACCAACCAGCCAATCGCTGTAAATATCGCTCCCGGAATCTGCTTGCGGAACAGGTCTTTTCGGTTTGGCAAAAACTTATATATAAGAAGTAAAAAACCGATTACCACAACCGGCGTAATCGCCATCCTCAATTCCATTAATTTATTTGCCACATGCTTAATGGCAGGTATATGAGACGTAATAAATATATTCAGCGAATTACCGAATACCGACATAACCAGCAATAATATGATCGCGATCAGGAACAGCACCGTATAGAATGTCGCTCTGAAACGCAGATAAATATAGTTACGCGTCTCCGGGCATCCATAAATTGTATTAAATCCGGTAGAAATTGATAATACACCCTTGCCGGCAGACCACAGTGCCACAATAACTGTAATCGGAATAATAGTACTTGACTGGTTATATACCTGATTCACAATTGACGTGATCAGGGAATCTACACTGGTAGGAAATACCTGCACTACTGCTGTCATTACATCTGCTTTCGTAACCGGCGTATATCTTACCATAGTAAGCAAAAGCAATATAATCGGAATCAGCGATAACATAAAGAAATATGCAGCCTGAGCTGCATATGCCCCAACATGATGTCTTCCCATATCCTTGGGAATTCTCATTACCCTCTCTATGGTCTCTCTTTTCATACTAACCTCCGTAAATCAGTATGTGCATCATACCATTTTCATTTGATTATTTCAAGTAAAAATATCAAATAACCGTTCCTCCGCTATCGGATTTCTACATTTTGATAAAATAGTTTCAGTATCTCCATGTAATTTTTACCATTCTTAGCCATTTCATTGGCTCCATTCTGGCTCATGCCGATACCATGTCCATAGCCGCCGCCTCTGATCACATAGCTGTTCGCTTTCTTCTCTATAGAAATAAATGCACTTGGAAGTAATCTCTGACTATCTACGGTCTGTCCATCATTTCTTACGATCGAATATCCGCTTCCTCCCAGGGCTGTCCGAATCTTATTCTCTGTCTCCACCGTAATACTCCCTCCGGTTCCAACTGCCGTCAGTTCTGCTGCCACATCTCCGTCACCTCGCCTGGTTACTTCCACACTCTCCAATGTTCCCAGATCCTTACCGGCATAATTGCTGAGAAGTGCTGCCATTCGATCTGTTGATATCTCCGCCGTCCACTGATACCAGGGCAGATCTTTTTCATAATCTCCGACATCTCCACACACAGATATACTTTGGAGATATGCATTACTTTCATTGACCTCGCCGCCCCAGGCTGTCATATCTGTTGTCTCTCCACATGAAGTTGAAAAATAATATGTAGAAGCCACGTTTCCCTGATACCAAACCACCTGCCCTGTTGTATCTTTTACTGCCTGCGTAGCAGTATCTGCCGGATAACTGTTATTGTACACCTGATACTCTACACTGTCATTGACATGTGCCTGATATTCCGGATATGCATAATCCTGCATCTGTCGCACTGCATAGCTTCTGGCACACACCGCCTGCGCTTTCAATGCTTCCATTTCATAAGACGCCGGCATCTCACTCGGCACAACTCTGCACAGATAGCTTTCCATCGGCAGTTCATTAATCACAGCCATACCTTCTTCACCGGACCACACTTCAATCTTTCCCTGATAAGATGGTATTCCCCGGCCACGTTCAATACTTTCCACCCGGATCTCTTCAGCCGGATTCAGCGGTTCTGCCGAAAGATGTCCATTCTTCAGCCGCACATCATCTGCCAGAAGCGTCAGCACGCCTCCTGTCCAATCTTCTTCCCGCCCATCAAATTTTAGTCTCAGGCCACTGTCTGCTGCCAGACTGACCGAACTGTGCAGCACGCTTCCATAACCGCTTGTCATCAATGCCACGCGGATATTCTGATTCTCCACAATTCCGGTATTCTGATCTGTTTCTCCACTCTGTCCTTTCAACTTACTCTCTGTCTGCTCTCCGGATCTGCCATTTCCGATCCGTTCCGGATGTACCAGACGCATTCCCGACAATACCAGACTAAGCACTGCCATAAAACTGATGATGTATAAAATATATCGATTCTGTCTTCTCATATTTGTATTCTTATCTCTTTCCAAGACTGCTTTCTCTAATGTATGAAACTTTACGGCTGATTTAGAACCCCACTCATACATTCGCAAAATCGCACGATGTTTCGTGCTTTCCCGCTGCTACGCAGCTAATTTTGCTCATGTATGGGCATAAAAAGAACGGCTTTGCAGCCGTTCTTTTATCTTTTGTATATCCCGAAATGCCGGTTTCTGTCTCTTGACTCCTAGCTGCTGCTAGGTGGGTGTCCGCATCCGCTTTTCTGCCTTCCCCTGCGTATCTGGAGGCCTGACATATTACGGAGATATAAGAGTCCCGTTTAAAGTAATGTAGGTTCAAAACAACAGAAGTTGTCGCGCATCCCAGGTCACTGTAGTTATTATAACCCAATCATATATTTTTTTCCACCATTTTAGTAAAAAATATATAAAATTACAAATATTCTTCTATAACTCGAGAATTGCCTTTACAGTATCTTCCATCTTATCAACATCACATTCCAGTGTGTGAAGAATGTTCGCATTCAGAATCTCTTTGATCGCATTCGGCATCTCTGTGTTAGATACCTGACTCAATTCTTTCAATAAATCGAATTCATCTACAGATGCATACTTCTTATCGATTGCTGCCATAACGCTGCCTGCAAATTTGTATGGGCTGGCTGTGGAGGCAACTACACACTTTGTCTTATCTCCTGAGTTCTCCTGATATTCCTGACACACATGTGCAGCTACTGCAGTATGTGTATCCATTACATAGCCTGTCTTTTTATAAACATCATGGATAGTCTCTGCCGTCTGCGCTTCTGTTGCATACCCCGCTGCAAAGTCTTTCAATTCTGCTTTCATTGCATCAGTAATCTCATACACGCCTTCGCTCTTCAATGCCTGCATCAATTCTGCATTCTTCTTATCATCACATCCTGCGATCTGGTAGATCAGTCTCTCAAGATTGCTGGAAATCAGAATATCCATAGATGGTGATGTGGTCAGTTTGAACTCTCTGTCCTTACGGTCATACACACCGGTCTGGAAGAAATCAAACAGCACTTTATTTTCATTGGATGCACAGATCAGCTTTGCGATCGGAACGCCCATATTCTTTGCATAGTATGCAGCAAGAATATTGCCAAAGTTACCGGTAGGAACTACAACATTGATCTGTTCTCCCGGCTGTATTTCTTCATTATCCAAAAGCTTCGCGTAGGCATATACATAGTACACCACCTGCGGCACCAGACGTCCGATGTTGATTGAATTGGCAGATGAAAACTGATAGCCATGCTTATCCAGTTCTTCTGCAAGCTTCTTATCTTCAAACATTGCTTTCACGCCGCTCTGCGCATTGTCAAAGTTGCCGTGAATCGCTACAACATCCACGTTATCTCCGGTCTGAGTCACCATCTGCATCTCCTGCACCTTGCTGACTCCGTTCTTCGGATAGAACACAATGATTCGTGTACCTTCTACATTGGCAAAACCTGCCATAGCAGCCTTACCGGTATCTCCCGAAGTTGCTGTCAGAATCACGATCTCATTCTTCACCTGATTCTTCTTAGCTGATGTAGTAAGAAGATGTGGAAGAATGGAAAGTGCCATATCTTTAAATGCGATCGTTGCTCCATGAAACAGCTCAATAAAATATGTGCCATCTACTTTTACTAATGGTGCGATCTCTTCCGTGTCAAATTTACTGTCATAAGCCTTCTGAATACAATTCTTCAGCTCTTCTTCAGTAAAATCGGTAAGGAATTCCTTCATTACAGCATAAGCTGTCTCCTGATATGTCATTCCCTTTAATTCTTCCATAGACACAGATAACTTTGGAAGATGATCCGGCACAAACAGACCGCCATCATCCGCAAGACCTTTTAAGATTGCCTGCGATGCTGTTACTGTTACCTCTGAATTTCTTGTGCTTCTGTATCGTACATCCATCATCATTTCTCCTGTTATATACTATTTGTTCTTTTTGCTGTTGATGTAATTAACCAGGCCACCTGCGGAGATCAGTTCCTGCATAAATGGAGGAAATGCCTGTCCCTGGAACTCAGTACCCTTGGTACGATTATATATACGTCCGCTGTCAAAATCAATCTCAACCTGATCTCCGGCGTCAATTCCTTCTGCCGCTTCCGGACATTCGATAATCGGAAGTCCGATATTGATCGCATTACGATAGAAAATTCGTGCAAATGTATCTGCGATAACACAGCTTACGCCTGCAGTCTTCAGACACAGCGGTGCATGCTCTCTGGAAGATCCGCAGCCAAAGTTCTTTCTCGCTACGATAATATCTCCCGGCTGTACCTTCCCGGCAAATTCCGGATCAATATCTACCATCGCATGGCTCGCCAGCTCCTGTGGATCAAAAGAGTTCAGATATCTGGCCGGTATAATAACGTCTGTATCTACGTTATCTCCATATTTAAACACATGTCCTAATGCTTTCATTATCTGTCACCCCCTACTTTTTCCGGATTCGCAATGCATCCGGCGATCGCACTTGCTGCTGCCACTTCCGGAGATGCAAGATAGATCAGAGAATCTACATGTCCCATACGACCAACGAAGTTACGGTTGGTGGTAGATACACATTTCTCACCTGCTGCCATAACACCCATATGACCTCCCATACATGGTCCGCAGCTTGGTGTATTAACTGCACATCCTGCATCTACAAAGATGTCCAGAAGTCCTTCTGCGATACACTGCTTGTAGATCTTCTGTGTAGCAGGAACTACCATAACACGTACATCCGGATGTACGGTATGTCCTTTGAGGATAGCTGCTGCTTTTCTCAGGTCAGACATACGTCCATTTGTACAGGAACCGATCACTACCTGGTCGATCTTAATAGGCTCCATAGCCTCTACTTCGTCGATTGTCTTAGCATTGCCCGGAAGATGTGGGAATGCAACGGTCGGACGGACTTCTGAAAGATCAATCTCGATCACATCCTCGTATACAGCATCCTCATCTGCTTCGTATACATGGTATTCCTTCTTGCAGTGCTCTGCCAGATAAGCCTTTGTCTGCTCATCTACCGGGAAGATACCATTCTTGGCACCTGCTTCGATTGCCATGTTAGCAATCGTAAATCTGTCATCCATGGAAAGATGTGACACACCTTCTCCTGTAAATTCCATTGATTTGTACAGAGCTCCATCTACGCCGATCTTACCAATGATATGGATAATGATATCCTTACCGCTTACAAACTCAGACGGTTCTCCCTTCAGTACAAACTTGATCGCACTCGGCACCTTGAACCAAAGTTCTCCGGTAGCCATACCGGTAGAAATGTCGGTCGTACCTACGCCTGTAGAGAACGCTCCCAATGCTCCGTATGTACAGGTATGCGAATCTGCACCAATGATGCATTCTCCTGCTGTAACCACTCCTGCCTCCGGAAGAATCGCATGCTCTACTCCTGATTTGCCCTGTTCAAAATACCAGCTGAGTCCCTGATCCTTCGCAAACTCACGAATTGCCTTGGAGTTCTCTGCTGACTTAATATCTTTATTCGGTGTAAAATGATCTGGTACCAGAACAACCTTATCTTTATCAAACACTTTATCTGCCATCTGTCTGAAGATCGGCAGTGCCATTGGTCCGGTGATGTCATTCGCCATAACGATATCAAGCTTCGCCATAATAAGCTGTCCTGCTTCCACATGTTCCAGACCTGCATGTGCAGCCAGAATCTTCTGTGTCATCGTCATTCCCATGATGAATGTGCCTCCTTTATCTTTTCTTCATACGTGTAATCATAACACACACAATAACAGCCACGCAAGAAAGAATGCATACAAGCATCCAATTTGATAAATTCGCTCCATCTCCGGTTCTTACTGTCTGAGCTTTTACAGTCTGTCCGGGAGTTTCCTGTTTCTCCTTCTCCGGTTTATTCGGTTCTTCCGGAACCTCTGGCTTATCATCCGTCATCGTACCAAGATTCACCGTCACATGATCCTTTTTAATCGTCACTTCGAAAGGTGGAATCAGTTCATGATTCTGATTTGCCTCACACCTCAGCTCTTCAATCGTATAAGTATCATACGGAAGTGCACCTTTGCAGTCATCCGGTGCAGTCAAAGTTCCCTCTGTATCGATTCCAAACCAGACTCCATCCTCCATGTTCTCTCCACAATTCGTATTTGACGTATGCAGATTCCACTCTGCCGACGTTGATGCATAGCCGTTCTCATCTGTCACGATCACATGGGATTCCCCGGTTGTATTACTGGTAATCTTAAATGGTACTTTTGAAAGTCTCTTATGGGTGCCGTCCGCAATCTTGATAAGCTCCAGATCTCCACGGATTACATGATCTGATGCTTTATGCGCATTGCCCCCGGTGAGTACAGCTGCATCTCCGTCCGGCCGTATCTGTGTCAGATATCTGCCTTCCTGTACTTCCCCGGATTCATCCAGAAACTGCATTCCGTCCAGCAGATATCCTTTCGGTGCCTCAATCTCTTCCACCGTGATCGTTCCAAGTGGCAGTATCACCTGATCATTCATCATATAGAAGGCATCACCCTCTATAAGATGCGCTTCATCCAGCCGACATACATATGCGCTATCGGACTCTCCTTTTTCTTCCTTTGTCTCCAATACCCAGCTCCGTTCCGGAACCTCCGGAAGATTATCTGTCTCATAATATCCTGCATAATAATTCACACGCATTTTCGCACCGGCAAGATCTGCTCCACCAAGTGCCTGACTTTCACCAGTCTCGGCATCTACTTTGCAGATTGACAATTCTGCCTCATTCCACACCGGTGTATCCTTTACTTCTGCCACAGCAGTCTTCTCCGCTTCCACTGTCACAGGATATACATTCGAATCCAGCCGATACCCAAAAGGTGCCTGCTTTTCTTTTACGTAATAATTGCCCGGTGCAAGTTCTACTGCCGTCGTTTCTCCATTCGCATCCGTCTTAAGCACCGCCTTCTGATCCGTACAGCTTTCGTCTGCATACACACCATATTCTGCCCCCTGAAGGGTGTAACAGCAATTGCCTTCCGTCAATTCGTTATCCTCTGCCGTCTTTTTAAGTCTTGCATACCCTGTCGGGTGATATTCCCAATATCCCAGGTTCTGATGTGCCGCTACTCCGTCTGACAGCAAATATACCGTAAATCCTTTCGGCGCTGCCGGAAGTCCGGCAATCCGGTTGATAAATGCCTGTCCATAGCCATAATAATTATCATCATGACCATTAGCTACCGATCCGGCAAGACATGTTTCCACATAGCTGGCTCCGACATCTCCAGGACCTTTCCAGCCATAGTAATATATCTTCCGGAGCTGCTCGTTCCCCCGATTTTCTGCCGTATACTCTGCTACTGTAGTCAATGTACTTCCCGTCTGCGTCGGTGGTTCCATCTCATGGCACACACACATTGCTGTTGTACCACCATCGATTTCAAAATATCCCACTCTCAGTAATCCGTCGTTGTACCTGGTGTCATAGTAAGTCAGTACATGTGTGCCGCCTGACTGGCGCTGTGCCACACTGCTCTGTTCTGCAACAGCTTCCAGATTGCTTTCTTCTTCGCTTTCTTCTGCCCGTGCTGCTATCGCTCCCGCACACCCCCAGAATGACAGGACAAATACAACGACAGCAACTGCAAATGGCATGATTCTACCTGCTCTGCCCTTATGTTCTCTTATCTTCTTCATGTATCCTTTCCTCCAGTTTTTAACATCTCTCCGCTTCGAGTATCGACATAATAACTCTTTCCAGGTATCTTTGTCAACACATTTTTAAAGTTTTATTTCAACCCGTTTTTCGGTAAAAAAAAGAGACCGCAAAGTCTCTTTTTTACCATTTATTTCCTTTTATTCCGGCGCACTGCCACCCGTTTCTTGACTTCTCTCAATGCATCCTTATGGATACGTGATTCCATATTCGGGAATGCCTTTACCAGACGTTCGCCGACACTTCCAAGTTCATTAACCAGACTGTCATAACGTCCTTTCAGTTCATCCAGCTTCTGCTGCTGACTCTTATACCACTCTTCCTTACCGACACTGTATTCAGCACGCAATTCTTTTCTGACTTCTTTCATACCAGCCACTTTACTCTTAAGCTGCTCTTCTTTCTCCATACCGTCTTTGACATTTTCATAGATGTTCTCACCCATGCGATCAGAGAATTCCCGCAGCTCCGCAGCAATCTTTTCCATTGCTTCGAGACGTTTGTTCAGTTTCAGAATTGCAGATGCAGTTACATAGAGATCTGCAATCATCGCAATACTTAATATTACCAGTATTACGATCTCTGCAATATGAGGGATGTACCCGATCAGATGTGCAACCAGCGGTTGAAAACACTTAACAATGAACACACAGAACACACCCCAGATCAGCGAAAATGGCAGACACACATAACCGCCGATATTAAGCGGCTGTCCGGAATAGTCCCACCATTTCTGATGAAAGATCCTGTCCATCACATATCCTGTCAGCCATTCGATAAATGTTACAAGTACAGCCGATGCCAGATATAATATTACCAGACTTTCTGAAAATCCCTGTAATGAAAATATTACCGATACAACTCCGACTCCATAAATCGGACAGATCGGACCATTCAAAAATCCTCTGTTGACAAACCTTCCTTCTTTTACTGCCGCAAATGCGACCTCTACGCACCATCCAAGTACACCATACACAAAAAAGTACGCCAGTATTTCATAGATTCCCATATTTTATTCCTTTCCCAGCAATCTAATTTTCCGTTTAAGTCTTATCGACTATTATATGGGAAGTTGTAAATTTCGTCAATTGATGCTATACTTTTTCAAATAATAGATAATAATTATCAACAAGATTAAGGTGAGGATTACTATGGTTTTAAAAGAAGGCTTAAATGGACACACTTACCGTGTGCTGTCCATACAGATCGAGCTCCAATTGGAGCGTCGGCTGGAAGCACTCGGGCTGACAGACGGCAGTCTGATTACTATATTAAATAATGACAAGCACGGTGCACTTACCGTCAAGTTCCGCGGCACACGCTTTGCTCTCGGCAGACGTATTGCTGATCACATTGCGATCGAGGAGGTGCACACACATGAATAACTCTGTTACCGTCGGTTTTATCGGCAATCCCAACTGCGGTAAAACCACACTGTTTAACGCTTATACCGGCGCCAATCTCAAGGTTGCCAACTGGCCGGGCGTTACAGTAGAAAAGAAAGAAGGACATACTACCTACGAAGGACAGGATTATACACTGATTGATCTTCCGGGTATCTATAGCCTGACTTCCTATACTATGGAAGAGAAAGTCTCCCGCGAATGTATCCTAAGCGACGAAGTCGATGTGATCATCGATGTAGCTGACGCATCCAGTCTGGAGCGAAACCTGTATCTGACACTGCAGTTGATCGAACTTGGCAAACCGGTGGTCCTTGCTCTGAATATGATGGATATAGTAGAGGAACGCGGCATGGAGATTGACCTGCACCGACTCCCGGAGATGCTGGGCATCCCGGTGATTCCGGTATCTGCCAGAAAGAAAACCGGGCTTTCCATATTAATGCACGCCGTTGCACATCACAAAGATGTATTACATCAGGATCCTCTGATCCATCATCATCCGGGACTACACAGCAAGCACCGCCATGACCATCATGCGGAGTATACGATGGTGTACACAGATGATATTGAAGATAAAATTGATGTTCTGATTGAACGAATCACACATACATATCCGGACTTTCCGAACAAAAGATGGTTAGCCATTAAGTACATGGAAAAGGATACCAGTGCTTCCGAACAATGGCCACTTGATACCTCTGATATTCTGAATTGCAGCTATGAAAAAGATTTAATTAATCAAAAATATGATTTTATTGAAGAGATCATAAGCGAAACACTGGTCAATAAATCCAGCCGCGAAGAACGTACAGACCGGATTGATCGATGGCTCACCGGCAAATACACCGGTCTTCCAATCTTCTTACTTATTATGGCAATGGTATTTTTCCTGACCTTTACGGTAGGCGATTTCCTGAAAGGATATTTTGAGATCGCATTGGATCTGTTTTCTTCGGCGGTAGCCAATGGTCTGGCTTCCATACATACCTATCCGATGCTTCAGTCCCTTGTGGTGGATGGTATCATCGCAGGTGTAGGTGGTATTCTCACCTTCCTGCCCAATATATTCATTTTGTTCCTTGCCCTCGCATTTCTGGAAGACAGCGGATATATGTCCAGAGTTGCCTTTGTCATGGATGACATCATGAGCGGGCTTGGGCTCTCCGGACGCGCATTTATCCCACTTCTGCTCGGATTCGGATGTTCCGTCCCGGCAATCATGGCCTCCAGGGCTCTGGAGCACAGGAAAGACCGGTTAAAGACTATCCTGATCACACCATTTATGTCCTGCAGTGCCAGACTTCCGATCTATGTATTATTTTCCTCTATGTTTTTTGGAAAATATGCGATGTTGGTCTGCTATGGCATGTATCTTCTGGGCATCATCGTGGCAATCTTAACCGCATTCATCCTGTCCCGGATTGACAACAGCAAAGCAGAACATGCGCTGTTGATCGAGCTTCCGGAATACAAGACACCAAATGCCAGAACCATAGCCATCTATGTGTGGGAAAAGGTCAAGGATTACCTGACACGGGCAGGAACCGTCATTTTCCTGGCGTCCGTTGTTATGTGGGTACTTTTAAACTTTGGTCCGAGCGGGTATGTAACAGACATCAGCCAGAGCTTCGGTTCCTATATCGGCAGAGCCATCGTACCTGTCTTCGCACCGGCAGGTCTTGGATACTGGCAGATCATCGTTGCACTGATCGCAGGAATCGCTGCCAAGGAAGTAGTAGTCTCCAGCTGTGGAGTTCTCTTCGGTATCTCAAACATTGCTACTGCACATGGCATGAGCACTGCGCTGGCTGCCTTAAACAGCATTGGATTTGGCACTGCCAATGCTCTGGCGCTGATGGTATTCTGTCTGCTGTATGTTCCATGTACTGCAACAATTGCTACGATCCGTCGTGAAACCGAAAGCAGAAAGCTTACCATTCTCTTTGTACTGTTCCAGCTCTGTGTTGCCTGGATCATAAGTTTTCTGTTCTATCATATCTGTCTGTTAATAGGATAAATACGAAGTAATACAGGAACGGCATCGGGATTGCTCCCGATGCCGTTCTTTATATCTTTCCGTATCTGTGCATAATGACCTACATCAACTTCTTTAATATATTCAATTTGTTCTTGAACGGTGCATACCGGATTGGAATATCCAGAAGTACCGATTTCTTCATGATGCTCTTTTTATGTGTAAATGTGTCAAAGCTGTCCTTTCCATGATAGCCACCCATTCCACTGTTTCCCACGCCGCCGAATGGCATATGGGACGTTGCCAGATGTACGATCGTATCATTGATACAGCCGCCACCATAAGACACCTGTTTAAGCATCATGGCTTCTCTTTGCTTATCTTTCGTGAAGTAATACAATGCTAACGGCCTCGGTCTGGCATTGACCATCTGAATCGCCTCTTCAATATCATAAAATGTAAGAACCGGAAGCAGCGGTCCAAAAATCTCCTCCTGCATTACTGGACTCTCCCAGGTCACCTGATCCAACACGGTCGGCTCAATCTTAAGCATATCCACATCCGATCCACCGCCACATACAACGTGCACCCGCTCTGTCAGCCCCAGTACACGGTTAAAATGCTTTTCATTGATCATCTTCGGATAGTCCGGGTTCTGTATCGGATCCTTTCCAAACATCTTACGGATATATTTTTCCATGTAACGGACGAGCTTGTCTTTCACGCTGTTCTGTACCAGAATATAATCCGGTGCCACACAGGTCTGCCCGCTATTCAGGAACTTACCCCAGACAATACGCTTTGCTGCCAGCTTCAGATCTGCAGTCTCGTCTACAATACAAGGACTCTTGCCGCCAAGTTCCAGACTCACCGGTGTCAGATGTGCAGATGCCTTCTCCATGACGTATTTACCGACATTTACGCTTCCTGTAAAGAAGATATAATCAAACTTTTCATTCAAAAGTGCCTGATTCTCCTGTCTGCCACCTTCTACTACAGCAATATATTTCTCCTGAAACAATTCTCTCAACATATCTGCCATAACCTTTGTAGTATGTGGTGAATACGCAGATGGCTTCACTACTGCACAATTACCTGCACAGATTGCCCCCACAAGCGGCGCAATCGTAAGCTGGAACGGATAATTCCAAGGTGACATGATCAACACGATGCCATACGGTTCCGGATATATAAAAGACTTCGATGGAAATTGCGTGATCGGTGTAGGCACTCTCTTCGGTGCTGCCCATTTCCGAAGATGCTTTAATGTATATCGGATCTCTTCTTTTACTATACCAATCTCAGTAGCATAAGCTTCAAAATTTGATTTATTCAGATCCATATAAAGTGCATCCATAATCTCCTGTTCATGGACTGTGATCCACTGATACAGCTTCTTTAACTGGCGGATACGAAACTCCACATCCTTAGTATCACCTGTTTGAAAATACGCTCTCTGCGTATGCAGCATGCTCTTATATTCCATCATAATGTTCTCCTATTTCAACTATCTCAGATGGCAAGCTGTGTATCGGTGCCATAACAGATTGCTGCTGCGCACACACACCACATCGCCAGATACACAATGCCCGGTATCCTTGTCTCTACAAATCCATATACCAGAATAATCATGAGCATCGCAATCATACCTGCCACTGCTACTAATTTCTTTCCTAATTTTTTCATAAAAGAACACCTCACTTCCTGTAATCAATATAGCAAGTAAGGTGTCCAATAATCCGTACACCTATTTCTTTGAACGGAATTTTTTTGCTTTTTTAAGATATGGGATCTCGATCGGATCTACCGGAGTCACCGGGTTCTCAATCTTATCTTTTCTTCTCCGTTTGAAATACTTCAGCATAGCTCCTCCCCGGTTATAGAACCAGAACATATCTGCCAGTATCTTGTGAAATGCTCCCATTTTCTCCTTGGTAGTTCTGCCATACAGAACACCTCCGGCCTGAATTGCTGCCTTTTCCCGGATCAGATTAATAAGCTCCGTCTCACAGGTAACCGCCTCCGGAAGTATCGTATAGCCTGTCCCGATACAGTCTGTCTTGTGAGCATCACTTCCACCAACTCCCGGTTTCCCGTATTCAGCCGCAAGTCTGGCTGCACCGTCATTAGACTCCTGTGATTCGCATGCGTTAAACACCTCTATAAAATCAAATCTTTTCACAAATTCCTGCGACTTCCGATACCTTTTTGTATTGGTCATACTCATATATTTAGCTCCATACGGATGCGCCGGACCGAGGATACCCCCATGCCTGTGTACGAATTCAATCAGCATCGATACCGGAAGACCTTTTAACTCCAACAGCCTCATACGAACGCCCTCCGGCATAATGCAGAGCATATGTCCTGCATCCAGTGTATCGTACTCAATGCCTTTCAAAACCACGAAATCCTGGTGAGCTTTCCCTTTCATTTCGTACTTCCAATGCCTGTAGCCATGATAACTGTCGTGATCCGTGATCAGCATTCCATCAAAGCCTTTTTCTTTCAGAACAGTAATATATTCATCCAGGCTTACCCGGCTGTCAATCGAGCCTTCATGCACATGACAATGCATATCTATCTTCATGTGTAAGCCTCCTTTGCCATTTTTCTTTATTATACCACGTTACTGCCAAAATACAACAAAGGCAGTCTGCCCGCCACAGTCTCTGCTGTCACTGGCAAACTGCCTTCTACTTCATTACATACAAATTACTCTATGATCTTAAAATCATCATCAAAGTCAAGATTGTCATATCCGGATTCCAGATCATCATCAAGATATCCGTCATCCTCATCATAATCTCCATCCAGACTGTCCTCACTGTCCAGAATATCGTCGTAATCCGTCTCCAGATCATCGTCATCTTCCAGATCCGTTACTTCTACATCATCCATATTATCATCGTCAAGCAACATTCGTGCCTGCTCTACTTCTGCTTCTCTGGATTCTTTTTCTCTGTGCTCTCCGGCTTTCTTGACCTGCTTCCTGCCAACCTGTCTGGATCGCATGATGAACTGTACCGCCACACAGATTGCAATAAGCACTACCGGCACTCCAATAACTGCTGCCAGATAATCACTTAACCCAAACATGGAAACGGCTGCATTTCCTGCCATGTAACCACCATAAATGGATGTGATAATAATTACCAATGGATCAAACATCTTCATCGTAACGATCGCGAGAATCAATCCCAACACACCACATACAGCAATCACCGGGATAACCTGCTGATTGATAGCCGATACTCCCATGCTGAATATTGCCAGCCATACAAAGAAAAATATACCAACTCTGTAAAATACACATACAAGAATCGCCAGTATCACTGCGCCTCCTGCCATAGCTCCCACAGAAGCCATTCCATTCAGTCCTGCCACAACAGAAACGATGCCCCCTGCTGCCACTCCCAGGACCAGTCCTACCAATGCTGCCCACACGCGTGCCAGTTTCAATCCAAACAGACCGATGATCAATCCGATACAGATCGTAACCGCCAGTATAACCGTACTCTGCAGAAAGGACAGGCCATTGCCCACTATCTGATTTACCTGGGTCATCATATCACTCATACTACTTCTCCTTTGTGTTACTCCTTCATGACTGCATCTTCCAGTGAGCCGATTAGAATTCTACTGATCCACTCTCTGTTTCGTTGATCACATAGTATACTTTGCTTTCTTCCGGTTTAATGTAAAGATCCATAGTCTTGATCTCACCGATCTTGTGACCGGACTTTTTCCATGCTTTCTTTACATCAGCAATCATTGTATTCTCATGTACCTGCTTGCCATAGTATTCTACGTAAGCATTTACCTTCATGTCTTTTTTGCTTCTTCTTGTAGTTGCTTTCTTTGCAGCTTTTTTAGTTTCTTCTACAACTGTCTTAGCTGCTGCTTTTGTCTCTTTTGCCGCTGTCTTAGCTGCCGCTTTTGTCTCTTTTACCGCTTTCTTAGCTGCCGGCTTAACTTCTGCTGCTGCATTCTTCACTACCGCTGCTGTCTTAGTTTCTTTTTCTTCTGTAACCGGCTCAGCCTTTTCTGAAGTCTCGGCAGCCTTTTCAACTGCTGCAACCTTTCTTGCTACTGCCTGTGCTTCGGACACAGCCTTTCTTGCTGCTGCCTGTGCCTCTGCCGCAACATTCTTACCAGCCGTCTTCTTAGTTCTTGCCATGACAATTCCTCCAAATACTATCTTCTATCTACACTTATGTGCTTGTCCCATTCTGTCTGACCTCTGATGTAACAGAAATTATTATAGCACTTCTGGAAGATATTTCAATTAAAGATTGCAGCGTAACTATTTTATTTACCGACAAAAGTCAACAACTCCTGCTTTGTCTGTTCTCCAACTGTACGTTTCACAACCTCTCCATTCTCAAAAATGAGAAATGTAGGAATAGACATAACCCGGTATTCTCTGGCAATATCCATTGCACTGTCAATATCCAGCTTGCACACCCTAATATCCGGATACTCATCTGCGATTTCTTCTACGATCGGCCCCATATTCTGACACGGTCCGCACCACTGTGCCCAGAAATCTACCAATACCGGCTTATCTGCCTTTAATACTACATCTTTAAAATGTTCTGCTGTTACATGTATTGCTGCCATTATTTATCCTCTTTTCTTTTTTGATGACTGTTCTGAATAGTCACTCTTTTGAAACATAGTTTGTAAGTTCCTGATCAGATTATACATGATACCTGAATAAATATCACTGTTTTTCCTCAATATATCCTCACAAAAAATCTCATTAACCTTATTTAAGATCTAATGAATATCTCACTTCAGATTTTTCCTTCCAAGCCTCACTTCTTCCATATGACGCACCAGTTCTTCATCCATATGATCAAACAGATAGTTGCGATCAGATTCTCTGTGTCTGTCCCATTCTTCCCGGATCAGCCTCTCTGTAAATGCAATCTCTTCACGAAATTCTCTGGCTGAGATCAGATGTGCCCCCTGGCTGGTCGTGATCACCTGCTCCACACCATCTGAGGTCACAACCGTCACATGCCGTTTTCTTCCGATCTCATGGACTACTTTTTCGATATACTGATCGGCAGTCTCGGCTTCCTTGGTAAACACCACATGGATATTGTGATAACGCTGAATCTCCAGCGCCTCACCGTCTACCTTATAGGCATCGAATACCAGAATAAGTACACATCTGCGGAAACCCTGATAATTGCTCAGCACATCCATCAGTTTATTCCTCGCCGCCTCAATGTTATCTTTTGCCAGTTCTTTTAACTCATCCCAGGCAAAGATTACATTATAACCATCTACCAGCAGATACTCTGTTCCGTCATCACGATGCTTTTTCGGCTTACTGTCCGCTGTCACTACCGTCTGACCTGCAGGCGCATTCCTCCGCTCGATCTTGCCATACGTACGGATAAAGATATCTTCCAGCTCTTTTTCTTCTTTGGAATTCCATCCGATATCAGCCGAAGACGGTGCCTTCTTTCCGGTCATGCGGTCCTTACGGCGTGCAGAAACCGTATCAGTTGTCATGTTCTTCTGAATATCCTGACGTTTTTTCAGCTGACTCTCGATATGCATATAATCGAACACTTCATTCCACGGCACATAATATCCTGCTCCATGAGAACAGAATACAGAACCTGCCGGATTCTCCGTATCTGCTTCCGGATCATAACCGATCTCTTCTATCACAGTATCCTGATCTGCGCACGGGCGATAACTGTCTAATGTACAAAACAGCCGTCCCCTGCCTCTGGTATAGGTCGTCACTTCCATCTGATAATCCCGCATAGCAGATACCGGTGCCATTCCTGTGATTACTGTCATATCACCATCCGTCTCCGGCGGTTCAAATTCGCCATGCATCTTCTGAATGTCATTTAGAGCTCTTCCTACATTCTCTGCCGGAATCTCCATAACAAATGAATAATACGGTTCCAGCAGCACATTATCTGCCTGCATCAGTCCCTGCCGCACTGCACGGTATACTGCCTGCCGGAAATCTCCGCCCTCCGTATGCTTGAGATGCGCTCTTCCTGCTGCCAGTGTAATATGAACATCCGTAATCGCAGATCCTGTCAGCACGCCCCGGTGCTGCTTCTCATACAGATGTGTCAGAATCAGTCTCTGCCAGTTCTTATCCAGGACATCTTCACTGCACTCCGTGTCACACACCACACCACTGCCTGGTTCACCCGGTTCCATGATCAGATGTACTTCCGAGTAATGACGGAGCGGTTCATAATGTCCCACTCCCTCTACCGTATTGCGAATTGTTTCTTTATATACGATACTTCCTGCATCAAATGTAACCACAATACCAAATCGCTCTTCGATCAGACTTCTTAAAATCTCAATCTGAATCTCGCCCATGAGCTGAACACCGATCTCACCATTCTCTTCCTTCCATACAATCCGCAGCATCGGATCCTCTTCTTCCAACTGCTTCAGATAACCAAGCATCGTATGCGCATCCACTTCTCGTGGATACTGCACACGGTAGCTGAGTACCGGTTCCAACATTGGTGCCGAAACATCTTTTTCCTCACCAAGTGTCATACCTGGTCTGGTAAATGTAAGACCGGTCACTGCACAGACAGTGCCAGCTTCCGCTTCCTGCACAAGCTCGTACTTTTCTCCCGAATAAATACGAATCTGGTTAACTTTTTCTTTCTTTTGTTCTTCATTTGTTTCTTCAGCAGACAGTGCTTCTTTTACTTTCAGACTGCCCCCGGTAATCTTCATATGTGTCAGCCGGTTGCCTGCCGGATCTCTGGATATCTTATAGACTCTCGCACCAAACACGTTCGGATAAACCGGTGATTCCATATACGCTTCCAGTCCCTGCAGAAAAGCTTCAATCCCTTCCTGTTTTAAGGCAGAACCAAAATAACATGGAAACAGACGTCTGCTGCGTATCAGGCGTCGTATCGTATCTGCCGACAGCATATCCGTTTCCAGATATTCTTCCATAGCAGTTTCTTCTAACATTGCCATGCTCTCCATCCATTCACTCTCTGACACCGCCACCCTTGCATTGCCTTCAGTCAGACCGGCTGATCCCGGAAATGCTGTGCAGCCTTCTGACAGCCTGTCCTGTAATTCTGTCAGCACTTTTTCCGGATCCGTTCCTGCCTGATCCATCTTATTTACAAAGATGAAGTTCGGAATCCGATATCTGGCGAGCAGCCGCCACAGAGTCTCTGTGTGTCCCTGCACACCATCAGCTCCATTTACCACCAGGATTGCATAATCCAGCACCTGTAATGTACGTTCCATTTCTGCCGCAAAATCTACATGCCCCGGCGTATCAAGAAGTGTCACCGGACGGTCACCCAGCATGATCTCCGCCTGTTTGGAAAATATCGTAATGCCACGGCTCTGCTCCAGTTCATAATTATCCAGATAGGCATCTCCATGATCAACTCTTCCGAGCTTACGGATCTTTCCCGTCTGAAAAAGTATGCTCTCTGCCAGTGTTGTCTTACCGGAATCCACGTGCGCCAGAATTCCTGCCGTCAACTTACATTTCGACATATTTTTCTTTCAACTCTTTTTCTTTTGCTTCGTATGCGTCATTCTGTTTCTTCTGGAAAAGTGTGTTCACTATTGTTGCTTTCACAGCTTCAAATGGCTGTACCTCAGCCTCATTTTTCTTCTCCACACGGATCAGATGATATCCAAACTGTGTTTTTACCGGTCCTACAACCTTGCCTGGTTCTGCTGCGAATGCTGCCTCATCAAACTCTTTGACCATCTGACCATGTCCGAATTCTCCAAGGTCTCCCCCCTGCTGTCCGGATGGACAGGTAGAATGCTGCTTTGCTGCTTCCTCAAAAGAAATCTCTCCACTTACGATACTATTCAGGATGTCAGTGCATTTATCCTCATCCTCTACCAGAATATGCTTCGCCTGCACGGTCTCTTCTTTCTTAAATTTATTCGGATTCGCCTCGTAATACTCTTTGGCTTCCTCTTCCGTCACCTTTACATTTTTCACTGCCTCGCGCATAGCAAGCTGTGCCAGAATATCACGTCTGGTATTCTCCAGAATACGTGCAAATTCCTCAGTCTTATCCAGACCCTGCTCAACTGCATCTGCCGAAAAGGTATACAACGCCAGATACTGATCCAGCAGTCTCTCCTTGAATCCCGGATACTGCAGATATGCCTTTCTGTCCTGCGGCAGATTCTCTACAAATAAATCAAATTCTTCCTGTTTAATCTCTTTTCCTGCAACAACTGCAATTACTCCATCTTTCATGTTCTTATCTCCTTCTATATCTTTCTTATAACTCCATCGGTTTCCCGTCCAGAGCCGCACTGACTAATCGGTCGTGTCCATCATAGACCAGCTTCAGCGAGAAAAATGACTCCCTTTCTACCAAAAGTCTCAGAAAAATGCGATCACCTTCCCAGAGATTCAATTCTCCGATCCGGTCGATCTCTACCCATTCCAGATCTCCCTCATCACACGGAATCTCTTCGCCTTCAAATCCATCGGCCGTAAACAACGACATATATTCCGTCACACCGCTTCCTGATACAAAGGTCACGATGCCCCGGAACCGATAAGACGTCAGTGTATACCCGGTCTCTTCTTTTACTTCCCTGAGCAGACATTCCTCCGGACTCTCATCCGCTTCAAAATGACCGCCTACACCAATCCACTTACCTTCATTGACATCGTTCTCCTTCACATTGCGGTGAAGCATCAGATATTTTCCATCATTTTCAATATAACAAAGTGTACTTAAGGATTCCATGCTTTTCTCCTGTTTTCCAAAGCTTTTCAAATGTGCTATGATTAGTTTATCGGAATTTAGGCGGAAATGAAATGAATCGCACGATAAATTATCAGATAGATGAGACTGCCGCCGGACTCCGCGTGGAACAGTTTCTGAAACGTAAAGGATATTCTTCCCAGAATATCTCTTCAATTAAGCATATGCCAGAAAGCATTCTGGTGAATGGCGTCCATTATTATATGCGGCAGGAACTTGCCGAAGGGGACTGTTTAAGTGTCTGCATCAGTGAGACCAAATGCTCTGACAAAATCCCACCTGTAGAATTACCTTTAGATATTGTCTATGAAGACGAAGATATCATTGTCCTGAATAAACCAGCCGGCATGCCAATCCATCCTTCCCTGAATAATTACTATAATACAATGGCCAATGCGCTTGCGTGGTACTACAAAGAACAGGACAAGCCATTTATCTTCCGGTGCTGTAACAGACTGGATCGGGATACCTCCGGACTTACTGTCGTGGCAAAACATCTGGTCAGTGCCGGAATTCTCTCTTCGATGACCGGACGCAGGGAAGTCCACAGGGAATACCTTGCCATTGCCTCTGGACACGTAACGCCCGAAGCTGGCACCATCTCTGCCCCTCTCGGCAGAAAACCCGGCACCATCATCGAGCGTATGGTGGACTGGGATAACGGTGAAACCGCTATCACCCATTATCATGTTGTAAAAACGACCAGACATTACAGTCTGGTCGCACTGAAGCTTGAGACCGGACGCACACACCAAATCCGCATTCATATGAAGCATCTGGGATATCCTCTGATCGGAGATTATCTCTACAATCCGGACATGCGCCACATTGGTCGTCAGGCTCTTCATTCTCATAAGCTTTCATTTTGTCATCCGATCACTGGAGAAATGATGTCTTTCACCGCTCCTCTCCCAGCTGACATGCAGGCAGCACTGGATGCCGGTTAAGCTTTCTTGCTGCCCATGCATTTCCGGATAATGACACAGATCACAATGGTCACTGCCATATCCGGAAGTGTATTTCCTACCGGAATATCCACACCCATTAAATATCGATATAATACAAATCCTACAATCCAGATCACTATGTTCGTCACATCAATCGCATCTGACAGACTGTCTGCACGTTTCAGGATAAAGAAGTCTGCGATCTGGATTGCGATCATCGGTGCAAATACAGAACCGATCAGATACAGGAAATCCGTAATATTATCCATCGGATATACGATTGCCCCAACAGTACCGATCACGGTCACTGCTACGGCTGCATATTTGCCATTCAGTTTGGAAAATACAGATTCAGCAGAAATACCTGCGGAATACGCATCCAGGAATGTGGTAGTTACTGTTGAGAATACAATGATCAACAGTCCTGCGATTCCAAGTCCTGCTTTCACCATGATCTGAGCAATATCATACTCTCCGGTGTAGATTGCCGCACCCATACCGATCACGTACATCCAGCAGCTGATGATACCATAAACAATAGCACTGACTGCTGTTGCTTTCACCGGCTCCTCTGCTTCTCTTGTATAGTCGCTGATCAGCGGAAGCCATGATAACGGCATCGCTACTGCCAGCTCTACAGCTGCGCCAAAGGACATTGCCTCACTTGTATTCACATTTCCTGCCGCTCCACTGAAGAAGATTACCTTGCAGAGTACCAGTGTCAGGATAAACAAGGCTGCCATTGCAATGGTATTGACCTTGCCAAGATTGGTAATTCCTACCAGAATCCACACAATGATCAATGCTCCGATCACCAGACACCACACCCATCTTCCGGTATTCAATACGCCATCTGCTGCCAACGCACCATCATAGATCATGATCGCCGTCCAGCCAACCAGCTGAAGAACATTTAAAAAAGAAAAGAACACTCCGCCGTTCTGTCCAAAACTCATTTTAACCGTTTCCATTGCACTTCTTCTGGTCTT